>Ga0209414_1001035_pt1 | contig 13335 bp, 14 predicted proteins | sample LakVidmifraction_4_FD_181154 | JGI IMG/M metagenome (GOLD analysis project Ga0209414, IMG submission 181154) | Hypersaline microbial communities from Lake Vida, Antarctica - Brine Hole Two &gt;0.2 micron (SPAdes) (version 2) | ecosystem: Environmental > Aquatic > Non-marine Saline and Alkaline >... | reverse complement strand
CCGTCGATCGCCTGCACCGCTACGGGCAGAAGGGCGCCGTGTTGGCCCAGATCATGGTCGCGCCGGGGTCTATCTCGGAGCGCATTATCGGGCGGGCCATTTCCAAGGGCCGCACGGTTTTCAAGGTACTTGACGGGGCGCCAGTTCCTGCGCGATAATAAATAGTCAAATTCCAACAAGAGGACCATCCATTGACCGACGTTCCGTTCGTGATTTCCGCTATGTTTTCCAAGACCGTGCAGACCGCGCCTTACGAGAATGAGAAGGCGGAAATCTCGGCCAGCTGCAAGGTCGAGGAGAACGCCGATGCCGGCGCTGCGATCGAGGGCACCATGGCCATGGTCAAGCGGCAGGTCCTGATCGCACTCGGCAAGGAAGCCGGCGAGCTGAGGGCCGTGTCGACCGATCCGCAGAGGCGCGGCCCCGGTCGTCCCCCGAAGGTGAAGTTGGGATCCGAAGTGACGCAGGTCATCCCCGACAAGGCTGTCGAGGCGGCCGCCCAGCCGGCGCCGGCCGGAGAAGTCGACGACGATTTCGGTGATCCCGAGGACAAGGCGATCGAGGAGATCACGGACAAGGCACTCCAGGACGAGTGCGGCTCCGCGGCCAAGACGATCGGTGCCCCCGCGGTCAAGGACCTGTTTCAGCGCAAGTACGGCGCCCAGCGGGTGTCCATGATCAAGAGGGAGGAGCGTTCGGCGTTCCTTGGCGACCTGAAGCAGCTGGTCGGGGAAGCCAAGTAATGGCGACGCTGGCCGAAACCAACAAGAACCCTTTGAACCTTCGGGTTCTGCCCAACGGGGAGAAGTGGCAGGGTCAGACGGGGGTAAGCTATAACTCCGTCACCGGGAAGTTTTGCATCTTCGAAAGCAACGCGAAGGGTGTCCGCGCAGCAGTCATCAACATGCGTAGCTACGTCAAGTTCTCCGGGGTGAAGACCCTGAGGGACGTGATATACCGCTGGGCGCCCCCGCCGGAAGGGGGCATCCAGGGCACTGTGGGCTCTGCGGTAGGCGGCGTGGACCAGAACCACACGGAGGCGTATCTCGCATCTGTGTGTGAGGAAACCGGTCTGCCGCAGGACTGGAGCGTCACTCCGCTGACACTGCCCTCGACTATGGAAATGTGGCGCGGCCAGTTGGCCTCCGTCATCCGCGCCATGAACCGCGTCGAGGCGGGCAAGTCGACCATCACGATCGAGGAGACGATGGAGGGCATCCACGAAGCTCTCAACGTGCCGAAGGGCTACGTGCGGCAGGACGACGGCAACATCATCCGCGAGGACATGAGCAAGTCGGAAACCATCAAGATCACCAACCAGGGCCAGCTTACCAACGTCATCGGTACGGGTACGTCGGCGGTGTCGGCTTTCGCCCTGATCCAGGACTACCGGGTAGCGGCGATCGTGGCCGCTATCATCCTGGTCGTCGGCGCGGGGGTGGCGATTTACTTCCTGCGCCTGCGCAAGGACCGCCAAGCCATGAATGAGAAAGGCATCGCGTGATCGCTTTTCTGTCCGGTACGACGATCGGGCGCTGGATGCTTGGCGCGACGGCGCTTATAATGGTGGTGGGCGCGGTAGTAATCCGCGCCTACTTCGGGGGCAAGGCCGCAGCGGGAGCGCAGGCCGCCGCGGAGACATTGAAACGAACACTGGAGGGCGCACATGCGCGGGAACAAGAGAAGCGCAATCCGACTGATCCTTCTCGGGACCCTTATAACAGGGACAATTGGCGCCGCTAGTTGCGCCCCACGGGTCGTCGATAGCTACTGCCTGAACTACCAACCCGTGTCCTACTCCGACAGTCAGGACACACCGGATACCGTGCGCCAGATCAAGGGCAATAACGCCGTGTGGAAATCCCTATGCCAGTAGAACTACCCGCGCACAGCAAACTTGGCGCTAGTTCGACGCACAGGTGGTTCCATTGCCCCGGATCCGTGGCCGCGATCGAGGCGCTGGGTCCGGGGTCCAACAAGTCCAGCTCGTTCGCGGACGACGGCACCTTGGCGCACGACATCGCGGCCAGGTGCCTGAAGTCCGGCGAGGACGCGAAGGCGTATCTTGGGGAAGCGGACTTCGCGAACGACGCGGAGTTCAAGGAGGAGGATGCCGCGGCCGTACAGGTCTATCTCGACGCGATCCGCAAAGAGATCGACGAGCTGGGGCTGCGGGGCACGAAGCCCGGCCAAGTGCTGATCGAGGAGCGTTTCCATTTGGCCGAAGTCCACCCCGACTTCTTCGGGACGACGGACTGCACCCTGATTGGGCGCGATCAGGCGCAAGTGTGGGACTACAAACACGGCGCGGGCATCATCGTCAGCGTCGAGAACAACACCCAGCTCATGCAGTACGCAGTCGGCGCACTGTACGGCACGGAGGCTTGGAATGTCGACGCCTTCCCCGTCGAACTCAACATCTGTCAGCCCCGTGTATACGGGGTGGAACCTGTGCGATCCTGGTGGACCTCTGTGGGCGCGCTCAAGCAATGGCTCGTCGATGGTTGGCTTGCCGCCGCCGCCCGGACTGAGAACGATCCGTTCCTTCAACCTGGAACTTGGTGTAACCGTACATTTTGCCCAAACCGGTTGACGTGCCCGGCCGTCAAGGAAATGCGCCAGCGCTTGGTGCTCATCGAACCCGAGGAGCTGAAGAACATGGATGACTGGGAACTAAGCCTGACGGCACAGGAAATCAACATCGTGAAGGGGCTGGGCCGCGTGGCCGAAGACGAAATCTTTTCCCGCCTGCGCGCCGGCCGTCCTGTTGGCGGCTTCAAGCTGGTGCGGAAGAAGTCCGATCGCGTGTTCAAGGCTGGGGCGCCCCTGGAAGCGGAGTTCGGGGACAAGGCGTTCGAGCGTAAGGTGAAGACCCCTCCCGCGATCGAGAAGCTGGGTCCCGAGGGCAAGAAGTTCGTGGCCATGTGGGCGTACAAGCCCGACACCGGCATGACCGTGGCCCCGGATACCGACATGCGTTCGGGGGAGAAGTCGCGCAGCCGTGACGATATTTTCAAAGGGGAGTTGTGATGGATACGTGAGGCTGCTATACTTAATGGGTTCAATCGGAACATCTTTGAAAGGTCGTTGATAATGGCTAAGGCAAACCGAGTTATTACCCCCGTCGCGCGATTGATCTGTTTCAATCCGCTCGATATCAAGACGGAATGGGACGCCAAGACCAAGAAGTTCGTCGTCAGCACGAGCGATAAGGCCCGCTACACCGCTACCCTCCTGATTGCCGAGACGGAAGACGTCGAAGCCATCAAGGCAGCGATGAAGGCAGCGGCCAGCGAGGTGAACCCCGATATCGAGTTCAAGAAGTGGGAACACAAGTTCCGTAAGGGCAATACGCTGCTCGAAAAGGATCGCAAGAAGAACCCCGACAAGTCGGCCGATCGCCTGTCCTACTACAAGGACATGTGGGTCCTCGACGTGAAGTCGGTGCACTGCCCCGACCTGTCCAAGGCGGCCAATGGTAAGGCCGTCGAGGTTCCGCACGAAATGGTATCCCGTGAGTTCTACTCGGGCTGCTACGTCAAGGCGGAAGTAAACTTCGCTGCAACCGAAATTTCGGACGGCGAGGACGAGAACGGCGAGTCGAAGTTCAAGCGTTACGTCACCGGCTACCATAACTTCCTCATCAAGGTGAAGGATGGCGACCGTCTCGGCCGTAAGTCACGCGAGGATGTCTTTAAGGGCGTCCTTGACGACACGTCGGACAAGGCGATCGAGGTCGACGACGACGTAGCGTTCTAGGGGCCGTCTCCTCCTAGAGGGTAACGGCGAGCCAGCGCAATTAAATCTGGCAGCCCCGTGCGATCCGGGGCATCTTTTTCAGGAGGCCCCTTGGATTACTATAACGAGTTCGATCCCTACGCTGCGGATTGGCTGGAGAACCTCATTGCGTTCGACGTTATTCCGGATGGCAGCAAGGCGACAGTGTCGTTGAACGCTGTGGCGCAGTTGGCGGGCTGGGCTACGCCAAGGGCAACGGAATTCATAGCGGCGTATTCCGAATGCGTATAACGATCGACTTCGAAACCTACAGTGAAGCCGATCTGAAGAAGTGCGGGGCCTACAGGTATTCGGAACACGAGAGTACCGAAATCCTGTGCCTCGCATGGTCGTATGAAGACCCGGCCATCGTCCACCTGTGGCATCCCGGTCTTCCCCCACCAGCGCTTCTGGAGTACGTCAAGAAGGGCGCCATTATCGACGCTCACAACGTAGGATTTGAGCGCGCTATATGGGAGAACGTCTGCGTCAAGCGCCTTGGCTGGCCCCCGGTTGAGCCGCACCAGTGGGATTGTACAATGGCCCGTGCCGCATCTCGCGCCCTGCCGCTTGGGCTGGACGAGCTGACCAAGGCGCTGGGCCTCGATCAGCGCAAGGACAAGCGGGGCAAGCAACTACTGAACCTCCTGTCGAAGCCGCAGAAGCCCACGAAGACGCAACCCCTGACCCGCATCCAGGACCCGCTACTACTGGCCGAACTCTATGACTACTGCAAGCAAGACGTTCGCGCGGAACTCGCAGTGCGGGAGAAGCTGGGCGATCTTCCGGCGCCGGAGCAAATCGTCTTCCGTTTGAACGAGAAGATGAATGCTCGCGGCATCACGATCGACGTTGAAAGCGTGCATAACGCCATCGCCATTGTGGAAGAAGTCGAAGGCCGTCTTACCGAGGAACTGGCAGAGATCACGAGCGGGCTGATTACGACACACAACCAGGGCGCCCGCATACTGGAGTGGCTACACGGAGAGGGAGTAGACCTTGAAGACCTCACGGCTGACACTGTCGCAGAGGAGATCCCTCTCGCGGATAAAGGCTCCCCCGCCCGGCGCGTCCTCGAAATACGCGGATCGCTCGCCAAAGCCAGTACCAGGAAACTCTACTCGCTGCTGGCAGCGGTTGGCGAGGACGGGCGCGTTAGGGGCCTTAGCCAGTATCACGGTGCTTTCACTGGTCGCAATGCCGGCCGCCTGGTTCAGCCGCTAAACCTCCCGCGCCCCAAGCTGGACGTAGACCCCGGGGCGTTAATCGACGCCATAAGCCATCGTTCGGCCAGTTGGCTGGAAGCGATGTACGGCGATCCGATGCAGTGCGTAGCCGACGCACTGCGTGCCATGTTCACGGCCGCCGAGGGCAAGAACCTTTGCGCGGTAGACCTGTCCGCTATTGAGGCGGTGGGTATCGCCGCTCTTGCTGGGGAGGAGAGTAAGTTAAATGTTTTTAGGCGCGGCGATGACCCTTATTGCGTATTCGCTTCTCGTGCTTTGGGGCGTGCCGTCACTAAGGCCAGTGACCCGAAGGCTAGGCAGGAAGTGGGAAAGGTTGGCGAGCTTGCTTTTGGATTTGGCGGCGGTGTCGGCGCTTGGCGGAATTTCGACGATACTGATCGTTTCACCGATGATGAGGTAAACGATTTCAAGAAGGCATGGCGCATCCAGCACCCGCGTATTTCCACCCCGCCGTGGTCCAAGGACGAGGAAGTCGGCCTGTGGTATGGCCTACAGGCGGCGGCGATCAAGGCGATGCTGAAGGGCGAGGCCAGTTTCCGCGATATCAAATACTATCGCCGCGGGGACTACCTCGTCTGCACGCTGCCGTCCTCGCGGTCCATCTGCTACTACGATCCCCGGCTGGAGGAGCGGGAGAACCCGTACACTGAGCGCCAGGAAGTCGTGCTTACCTACATGAGCATGAAGCAAGGGCGCTGGGTCAGGGTCGATACGTGGGGCGGGAAGCTGGGCGAGAACGTGACGCAGGCTACGTGCCGCGACGTGCTGACCTACGGGCAGCGTAGGTGCGACGATGAAATGCCGGTCCTCATGACTGTGTATGACGAGATCATTACCGAGGTCGATGAAGATTTAGGCATTGATCGTCCGGTTGAAAGGCTGATAGAATATATGACTGAAGATTTGCCGCCGTGGTGTTCTTGGTGGCCGATCAAGGCGAGCGGCTGGTGTGGCAAACGGTACAGGAAAGACTAATGGGTAAAATGTCCCGAGACAAGGGCAAGGTGGGGGAGCGGGAAGTCGCCGCTCTCCTCCGCGAGTTCGGCTTTGAGGGACGGCGCGGCGTACAGTACCGGGGCGGATCAGGCAGCGCCGACGTGGAGGGCCTGCCGGGTTTCCATATCGAGGTCAAACGTGTAGAAAAGTTCAACTTGGATGCAGCCTACGCCCAAGCCGTAACCGACGCCGACGGCAAGGCGACCCCGGTAGTTTTCCACCGCAAGAGCGACAAGCCCTGGGCCGTCGTGATGGACGCGAAACATTTTCTCAATCTTGTGCGGGGAGGAGGAGGGCGATGAGAAATCTGGACGGCCAGAGCAAGGAACTGTATCCGGGCGAGGTGGAATACTTCCACACCAAGATCAAGCGCCAGCCCGAACGGCGTAGCGACTTCGATATCGTCAGGCAGCGTGTCGTCGAGCGCCTGTCCAGCGGGTACAAGATCGTCTACAAGAACCAGGGGGTGTTTCGTGATCTTTAAGTACCTGTACCTATGGGCTTTGGCCCTCGTGGTTCTTTTCCTCGGCGCGGGGTGGACGGGCTATGTGGGGCTGTGGATGTACCGCTCCATCTTCGAGTGCCAGTCTTACCGGCTGTGCACCTGATGACCCAGCGCTACCTATTTTCCTGCGCGCAGAACAATACCCCACTGCACGCCCCCGCTTGGCGCAACCTACTGGCCTTGGCCGAGCACTACAGCGCGCGGATCGTCGTGTCTCGGTTCGTCTATGACCTGTCCGTGCACAACGACAGCGCCAAACCCCAGAACAAGTCGGCACGCGAAGACCGGCGCTGGGCCAAGGCCCTCGAACCCTACATCTACGATCAGCGCATGGTCGTGGCCAAGGGTCTGGAGTGGTGCGGGGAACTGCAAATACTGCCCACCGCCCGACGTCCGATCACCGGCTTCGACAGCTACACCGGGCGCAGCTCTTCGATCATCCCGCACCCCAAGATCGCAATGGAAAGCGTCGCCTCGGGTAAGCACGAGGGCACGAAGCTGATCTACACGACCGGCTGTATGACCAAGAAGAACTACATCCAGAAGAAGGCTGGCCAGGTGGCGCAATTCCACCACGCTTACGGCGCCTTGCTGGTCGAGGTCACGGACAGCGGGTGGTTTTGCCGCCAAGTGTCGGCCTCGAATAACGGCACGATGTACGATCTGGACGTTCGCGTAAAGAACGGCAAGGTGACGACGGGGCACCGCGTCGAGGCGATCGTGTGGGGTGACGCCCACGTCCGCCAAGCCGATCCCGTCGTGGCCAAGATGGCTTGGGAGAAGGGGGGCATCCTGGACGTGCTGCGCCCGAAGCACCAAATCTTCCACGACCTGTTGGACTTCTATTCTCGGAACCATCATGACCTCGGGAACGGGCGCATGCGCTTTCGGCGGTACGTCGGGGCGCCGGAAGACGATAGTGTGGGGGCAGAACTGGACGAGGTGGCTGTTGCCCTAGCCAAGCGCAGCCGCGTGTGGTGCAAGTCCGTGGTCGTGGCGTCGAACCACGACGGCGCCTTGACGCGGTGGCTGGACAACGCGGATTACCGCAGCGACCCGCGCAACGCAGAAGTATTCCTGGAATTGCAGAAGGAACTATACAAATCGGAGCGGGAAAAGAACCATCGCTTCTCCGTGTTCGAACATACTATGCTGGCCCGCGGAGTAAAGAGCATCAACTTCCTTCGAGAGGACGACAGCTATGTCATTTGTAAGGACGCTAATGGCGGTATTGAGCTTGGGATGCACGGCCATCTTGGGGTTAACGGGGGTCGGGGCAGCATGTTGGGCTTTGCTAGGATGGGGCGCAAGTCCTTTATTGGTCACGGCCATCGTGCTGGCATTGTGGATGGCGTGTGGATGGTTGGCACTAGCAGTCGTATGGACCTTGGTTACAATCGCGGGCCCGGTGCTTGGACACACACGTTCGGAATAGCCTACCCCGACGGCAAGCGCGCCATGTGCACGATCTATAACGGAAAGTGGAGAGGTTGATGGAGAAAACATTTTGTAGCGACTGCGGGGAAAGCGCCGGTCACCGTTCATGGTGCGACCGTAAGATCGACGACCCGCCATGGCAGAAGCCCTCTCTGGCCGGCGGGTACGGCGATCCGGTCAAGCCGTTCCACTACACGCGCAACAAGATCGAGCCGTGGGACTACGTGGCCGCGAACGAACTTGGGTACTTCGAGGGGAGCGCGATCAAGTACCTGACGCGCTGGCGGTACAAGAACGGTGTCGTCGATCTGAGGAAGGCTCGCGCCTTCATCGATAAACTGATCTCGGTCGAGGAATGTCTAGTGGGGGAAGCGGGGCAGGAGGTGGGTGACAAGCCAGCTACCCAGGATGCCGAATACAGCGGAAATGGTGCCGACTGTACCAAGTAGCTTGGTTCGGCTGTGCTCCAGGGAACCCACGCGGCCAGATATTGCCGCATGGGCTTCCTGGAGTATGGCCTTGATCTCTTTGACGTCGTTCTCCAACCGGTCTACCTTGCCTTCGACGCGGCCCAGTGAACGCTCTATGTCGCGGCTTTCGTCCATCAAGCGATCCGGAACGCGCTGATAGCCGAGTCCCGGCTGTCCCCGCTGGCGTTGAATGCGATGGCGCCATCCGTGCGGTTCACCGGGCTGGCGCTGATACGCACCGCGCCGGCAGGGTCCGTGATGAACCCCGAGAACGAGACCTGCGCGTAGTACGTTCCGGAGATAGAAACCATATGGATGCGGGTTGCCCCGATGAGTTTGGAGGCCCCGTCCCACATTTTGACGCGAACAATGTCGCCGCCGACCGTGTTCTGTAAGGTGATAAATCCGGACACGAACCATTTGCCCGTGCCCAAGGTCACACTGGGGCCGGTATAGTATGTCCCCGTCGCGGCCATAGCGACGTTGGCGCCGAGGATGTTTTCCGCATCCGCGGGAATAAATCCGCCATTGGCGCGGGGCAGTACACCGGTTACATCCGTGGTAAGATCTGCCAGCGCCCAGCTCTCGGTTGTGCCGTTGCTCTTGAGCAACCGGTTAGCCGCTCCGATCGCGAGGCGCTCGACACCGCTGACGCCCCGGCGTAGCAAGTCGCCCTGTGTCGTCAGGATGCGCCCCAAGATAGTCGCCAGGGACTGGTTACGCCATGCGGCGGACCCGCTGTCGTACTCCAGCAACTCGCTATTGGCGATTGCGGAGAGAAGTGTGGGGAGGTCTACGCTCCCGGTGAAGACATCGACGTTTTCCCACCCGGTCGCCCCGGTGTTGCCGGCGATCGTCTTGCCCGCCGCAGGCAGGGGGAGGGCAATGTCGCCGCTCTCGGGGTCGTAGGTACCGGGCAGCTTGGGGGTCTGCCGCGCCCTGCGCAAGGTCTGCTGGGATAGCATTGTGTTGCGGTCCAGACCCTCCTCGTTTACGTCCGCGGGAAAGCCATCGTTGGCCTGATAGTCGATCTCTTGAGTATACGGGATGCTGCGCTCGATAACCAAGGTAGTGCCACTGGCCGGCGCCACGAGGGCCGTGAGGGAGCCGCTGGCCCCGCCGCCACCCGTAACCGTGTAGTCCGCTGTCAGGACGAGGACGGTTTCCGCTAGGGTGGTCGTGTTTACCCGCGTCACCAGAAGGTCGGACGTGTCAAAGAACACATATGGCACGGAGAATACGGTCGTCGAGCCGTTACCGGAGTAGGCTGCGCGCGACTGGCTGGACGGAACCGTATAACGTATCTTCATGGGGCGGATACTACCATCTACCGGGGGCGGGGTCTAGGGACCAAGCCCAACTGCAGGACCAGGTTCTCCTCGGCTTGGTCGAGGATGCCCTTGAAGGCAATGAAGTTCTGGAGGGGCATGACGCGCCGGAAATTGTGCAAGTCCGTGCCTGACAGGGAGCCGTCCGCCACCCCGCGCAGGGCCTTGGCGGTGTCGTCCACGAGGCCGGCAGTCGAGCCTAGCGCCTGGCCCACGAAGCCACGAGATGCGCTGCGCTCCGTCTGCCCGCCCGACAGCATGGCCACGGGGCTGGTGCCAACGGCCTTCTTCACGATGGCGTCAGTCTCCATGAACCTAGAGGCCACACCCGCCCGATCAAAACCCTCGCGCAGCCATTCTCGGGCGCTACGATTTTGGTCCACCTGCCCGTCCCGCACGATGTCGCGCATGGCTACGCTTACCATACCCAGGCCCATCATTGCGGCCACGGAAGTGAGGGCGGAGGCGTCCCGCTCTTGCAGGCCAGCTATCAGGATACGCTGGTGGGCCGCCCAGCCAAAGGCCTGGAATTGGGACACCGCCTTGCCTACCTCGGTTTGCGTCCACAGGGGCTTGTCTACCGCGGTCGGGCTGATAATCATGTTGTCAATATGTCGCAGTAGCGCGTCGCTGAACTTGTTGGCCGCGGCTTGGTTCTTCCATTTTTCGGTATTGGCTACCAAAAACCCGCGGCCGGCCTCCTCCCAATTCGGCTGTTCTTTGGCGATCGCCAGGGCCGCGTCCTTGTCGATGCCTAGCGAGGCCAGCATCGTCGTCCACTTGGCGGAAATCTCCTGCCCCGTGCCGATCTTCGCGATCTGGCGGAGCATGTCGTCCGTGCCGATATAGGAAATGCGGGCTTTCTGGTAGACGGTCCACGGGGACACGCCGAACAGGGTCAGGGCCTTATGGGCTGCGATTCCAGTGACCATTTCGGTCTTGGACTGACGGGTTACCTGCTCCGCTAGATCGGCAATCTGGCCGGCTCGCCCGCCCAGAACCATGTCCGTGGCCGTACCTACGCGCTGGGCTTCCTTGATCCCGAGCTTCACCATCTTGAAGCCGTCCGTGAAGTCACCGATCGCGGAGCTGAAAATCTTCAGGAAGCCGTGTACGACCATGGGTCGGGCCAGGTCGGGGAGCTGAGACAGGATGGCCGAACCCATGACCCGCACGACGTTGAAGTCGCGCATGATCTTGCCGGCCGAGCGGAGGCCACTGTAACGCGGGTCCATCGGGGTCGGGTCGGTGCCGCGGACGCGGTGGATCGTCTCTTGGATAACCCGGCTCTCCCGATCGAAGTCCTGCATGATCTTCTTCGCTTCGGCGCTTTCCTTCTTGCCGGGGCCAAGGTCGTCGACCATGTTATCCGCTTCACGGCGGAGCGCGTCCATCATGTCGGCCACGCCCTTGTCGCCGTCGAGGATTTTCTTGTAGGCGATGTCCGACGAGAGGGTGCGCACGTACTGCGCCATTACGTTGACGACGTTGCGATCGACGAAGTCCTTGGTCGAGTAGCGGCCATCGGATGTAACGAAGTCGTCGGGGATTTTGAACGTGCGTTCCTTGGCGGAGCCGCGCCCTTCGGGTATCTTGATTTCGTCGATCAGTCGGCCCTCGGAAGAACCAAGGATTTTGTGCATGACAGTGCTGGCCGCTTCCGCGGCATCGTCTGCGTCAGCGCCCTTTCGCATCACGTAGTCCTGCACCATGGCGCGGAAGCCGGCCGGGTTGGTCCTGATCTTCTCTGACTGCCATGCGCGGTAAAGATGGGAGTTGCCCGTACCAGTACCGGGGTCGCCGTCCTTGAACACGCCGACCTTGTGCTGGATGGCCAGGTCTTTTAGTTTGTTGTCGATCACGCGGTATGCCTTGGCCGTGTCGCTGATGATTTGGTGCGCGCCTGCGTCTCCGCGGGTCATGGCTTCGGATACGGCCTCGTTGAACTGAAGGCGGTTCATGGCGGGCACGGCACCGTTCTTCATCTGTATCTTGTAGGCGTCGAAACCCTTGGCCGCGATGCTTTCGACCTGCATCATAAGCGGGTTGCCGATGCGTTGGATTTCCGTGTGCAGATCGGGCGGTGCAGCGATACCCTGGAAATGGCCCTCGGTCGTCATGCCGGTGTAGGCCATGCGCTGGATCGCATCGCGCGACGTGGCGAACCGAGACATGGACAGCTCGATCGCAGGCGAAGCCATGCCGATCTTCTTGAGCCAGGCGCTGATTTCCGCTGCCTTCAAGGAACCGCGCAGACGGTCGATGTCCTTGTAAATCGGAGTATAGGACGCCTTCTCGGCCTCTGTAGTAGCCGCGGCGGATGCGTCCTTGGCTTCCGGCTTGGCATTATCGCGCATGTCAGGTGCGGGATCAGTCTTCTTGCCGACGATCTTATTGCCCTTGATGAAGGATACCATCTCGGCCTTACCCTCGACGGGGAAGCGAGCAAAGCCCTCCAGCCACGCCATCGGGTCCTTGGGTTTGTGGGCCAGCGGGTCCCTGCCCTCGTCCAGCGCGGCCTTCATCTTCTGGTACATGTCGGCAATCTCGCCTGACATCTTGCCGCGCGAAGGGGGGTCGATGCGGGCACCGATCCCGTCGATGGCCTCGCGCGTCGACTTGATGCCCTTGTTAAGCGCGGCTTCCGCCTTCTCCCACCTGGCCGTCGCATCGTCCATTTCGTTAAGTAGACGGTTAAGGGTTACGGCGGGCTGGGCTCCCTCGCGGATTTGATCTGCGCGAGCCTTGGCCGCAGGCGTACCTTCCTTGTCCAACGTGGACAGTAGGTCGAGGGTCGGCTTATCCTTGAGCGGCGGCGCGTGGGAGAACAGGGTAGGATCGGCGGACAGACGGTCGATGCGGTCCTGGAGAATTTCCACCTCGCGCGCGGACGTGGTGACGTTGTCGAGCAGCTTGGGGTTCTGTTCCCCGACGTGGTTCAGGAGGTTGCGGTCCGTTAGCTGGGTATTGTAGACGCGATCCAGCTTGAAGTTGGGGCTGTTATCCGCGTCCAGAAAGCGGGCCACGCTCGTGCTGTCCATGAGGTGCGTGCGGGGAGGCGGGAAATCGCCCAACCCCGCCGACCGGATTATGGTAGCGATCTCCGTCTCGATACGCGGGCGGGCCTCGCCCAGGAAGCGCGACAGCGTGGCTACCTCGGGGCGAGACAGGGCACCAGCCGCGGAACCAAGGACGCCGCCAAGCATGAACGCGCCGATGATACTGGCCGCGCTCTCTTCAGACGTGCGGGTCCGCTGGGTGCTTTGCAGGATGGTTTCCTGCACGGCTGCGCCTGCGGCAGCGGAACCGCCTACGGTAAGCAGAGAGCCCGCGACGCGCACCGCAGCGCCACCTTTCACGAGGGGGCCGGCGATCGGGATAAGCATGGACAGCGACGCCGCGCCGCCCGCCATACTGGCCAGCCACTCGGGCAAAGGGCCATCGGCCAGCGCGGCCTTCATGGTCTTCTCGCGCTCGATCTGCGCCCGTACATGCTCCAGGCCGGCGTCTGAGAATACGTCCGTGAAGCGGTTGGAGTAGCCCTTTTCCTCGGGCGTCAGCTTGTCCTCGATCGC
>Ga0209414_1001034_pt1 | contig 13345 bp, 16 predicted proteins | sample LakVidmifraction_4_FD_181154 | JGI IMG/M metagenome (GOLD analysis project Ga0209414, IMG submission 181154) | Hypersaline microbial communities from Lake Vida, Antarctica - Brine Hole Two &gt;0.2 micron (SPAdes) (version 2) | ecosystem: Environmental > Aquatic > Non-marine Saline and Alkaline >... | reverse complement strand
CAGGAAGCCGGAACCGGAAAGCTTCTCGACCCAGAGGATGCCCTGCAACCGCGAGTCGTTGGTGTCCGGATGCTGCGCTCCCTGATTGAGCTGCGCATGCAACCGGTACGCCGACTCCCCCGAGAAAGTCGTATAGAAATCGGCCATTAGCTACTCCTTTACGACATCAAAAGTTGCATCAAACTCTTCGCCCGAATAAACACCGATCTGGAGGTCGGTGCCGGGATCGAAATCGACAATGACCCTGCCGAGTAGTGGGGAACGCTCAAACTCGTACTCGCGCCCGTCACCCTTGTTCTTTGCAATACCCATCTCAAGCTCCTCAGTAGTTCAATAAATCTGGTGTGAATAGAACGAGCGTCAACCCTTACGGTTCTGGTTCCGCACATGACCAGCCGTGACCCGTCCGAGCTTCTCAATAGTCGAATCAGTCAGGGCAACCGGTACGCTTTGAGAACGCTGGGCACCCCCACGAGTAGATGATTCGGTCACACTTTGAGGCACCGCAATCGGTGCCGACGCATATTGTGAAGCATCCATCGAAGCGCCCTTATATAGGGACTCACGGAACTTGTATACAGCCGCTTGACCACCCATCCGGTTTACGTCCTCAGCGTCGAACATGTGTTCACCGACAGAAGCCATAATTGGGATATTGTCTTGACGTGGCCCGCCGACACCATTAATTTCGCCACCGTCGGCACGACCGTAGTCGTACGCGAATGGGTGAACCCGGGTCTTTATCGGCCCAGACCACCGTGCCCTAAATGCTGCAATCCTCCGGTCAGCCTCTTCGGTCTCGATTGCAATGGACTGGTTGACGACCTCGGGAAGGGCTATGAGCTTGTCGCCATACTTGGCAGCAGCACCTTCAGCGCCATCGAATGCAGTAGCAGCAGCCTCTAGATTCACTTTCCCTTCAGTGAGAATCCCGTTCACTTCTTCTTGATCGGCGCCCGCATCAGCAGCAGCAGCCGCAAATTCATTTGTGGACTTTGCCATTGCTTGAAGCGTGTCCATGTTCTTATTGCCCGCTTCAGTGGCCAAGTCAAGGCCGCCCTTATACCCGTCCACCATCTGTACTTCAAGGTCACGCAACGATTCCTCGAATGCTTGCTCGGCATCAATAACGTTGAACGTTGTTGTGCCGAAGTTGCGGATCTCGTCAGACAGTTTTGCGATCTCTGTCTGGGTTTCAGCAGCACCCCCGGCCAGCTCATCTAGGGATTCCTTGTGAACCTCAGCCGCGTCAGCCGCGTCACCATCAACGCCCGCCTTTTGCTTCGTCACACGAATTGCTTCTTCGATCGATGACGCCTGACCCTTGACTCCATCACGGACGGCTTTCACCGCAGTGAGATATTCCGTTTCTGTAAGCCCCAACTTCTCGCGAATCTTGATCGCTTCGCGGGACGAAAGAGATGCGCCCTCAGTGGCAAGTTTGACTTCTTCGAGAGCGTCAACATTCCCCATGCCCGCATCTGTAATCAGATCGAGGCCGAGACCCAACTTCTCTGCTGCATCAAACGCAGAATCAGATTCCATCCAGAGGAACGAATTCTTTGCTGCGAGGTTGGCTTTCACCATCTTGCGCGTACCGTCCGTAACCGCACCCGTTTGCTCATCAATAGTGTCCGTGAACGCTCGTGTACGCTCTTTGGCGTCGGCCTGTGCCGCGCTGAAGATAGCGAGACCAGCCGTAGCCGCAATAAATGCCACGCCGATCACACCAGCCGATACGGTAACAATTCTGGAAGTCCTCTGGGCAGCCGTACCCATCAGCGCTATGGCTGCCCGGTATGCCACAACCTTTGGCACAGCCAACAGGAAAGCGCCACCAGCAACAGCAGCCGCCCCGCCCAAAACAACAACCACATTGAGCGTGTCATTGAGCGGCTTAGGCAGTCCACCAATAAGCTCGGTGAACTCCGAGACCCCATCAGCCGCAGCGCTGATGGCCGGCAAAAACGTTTCACCAAACGAAACCGCAGCATCAATGACACCATTCTTCGCAACATTCAGCTTCGCCGCAGTAGTGTCGTAACGCTTAGCGGCCTCCTCCTGAAGCGCGTTCCCGGCCTCATACTCTTCGTTTCCCGCCTCCATCGCTGCCGTCATCTTGTCTGCGTTAGAAGACAATTTCAGCAAAGCCTGAGACTCGCGCTGGCCAGTAATGCCAAGCTCTTCCAGCACCACAGTGGTTGACGTGCCCGCTTCCTCAGCCTTACCTAAACCGGTCACAAACTCAGACAGCGCACCCGCGGCATCATCTTTCCACGCCGTAGAAAACTCTTTAGATGTCATACCCGCAATCGAAGCAAACAGCTCCAACTTGTCGCCACTCAGCTCGACCTCTTTAGTGATCCGCTGCATGGTCATTGTCATAGCTGTGCCACCAGCCTCAGCATTGATGCCCACCTGAACCATTGCCGCAGCAAGCCCCAGCACGGAACCTTCTGTGAACTTGGCTTGCTCCCCCGCACCGCTTAGCCGGGATGCCATGTTTAGAATCTCGGTTTCGTTTGCCGCCAACGTGTTACCCAGGCCCACAAGCGCGGAACCCAAAAGTCCCACGTCATCCTGCGACGTGCCCATCACGTTAGAGAAACGTGCCAACGATGTCGCAGCCTCTTCAGCAGACAAACTTGTCGTCTGCCCGAGGTCGATCATCGTCCGCGTGAACTCAACAACATTCTCAGACTGGATACCCAACTGCCCCGCAGCCTCAGCCACAGCCGCAATCTCCGCATGGGTCGTCGGCAACTCGCGAGCAAGCCCACGCAAACCATCTTCGATCGCCGCCAACTGCTCCGGAGTACCCTCAACAGTCTTAGTAACACCCGTCCATGCCGTCTCCCAATCGACCGCAGCCTTCGCCGCAAGGCCCGCGCCAGCCAAAGCCAAAGCCCCCGCAGTGAGCGACGCACGGCCCATCATCTCAAACGATTCCTTCTGCTGGGCCAAAGCCTCAGAAGAATCCTTCGACATCTTGCGGGTAGCTTTGGCAGACTTCTCCATGCCCGCGACGTAGCCATTCACCTGAGCAACAAGCGTTACTTTTGTGGTTCTGTCAGCCATGAGGTTTCCTTCCCACAAAATATGGAGTTGAATTCGGGCACAACAAAACACCGACCGCGACAGGAAACCCGCCAACAATCGGTGTGTAAGAAATGCCTAGCCGCGCAATTTTGCCGACCACAAATGACCGGCCCGGTTCATCGGCTTCTTCGGGTCATCATTCTTGTAATATGCGTCCTGGCCCTTAGCCAACGCCTGCATCGCCCAGTCAACCGTCGGCACCTTCGGAACCTCAAACTTGAACTGGTTTGCCGGATCAGTCGCATCCTTCATCGGAATCCCGACCGGGTTCAGTTCGCCCTCATACTCAGCCGCAGCCAACATGAGCGCCACCTGCTCCGCATCCCACTCAGCCTCAGTGGACACAACAACTTCGCAAACCCGGTTCCACGTCCACGGTTGCCACCACACAACAGGCTCATAATCGAACACCTGCGTTTGTGTCGGTTCCCACCCGTCGAGGCGACGTAAAGAAACGCCAGCCTCACGCGCAAGCTTGGCGCGCGCCCGAACGTAACCGGTTAAGCTTTTTTTGCTGCTGCAATCCGCTGCTGAGGTGCCCACTCATTCAGATACCAAACAGCATCCGCCACGAGAGAGAAACTGTGACCGTCGAGCGCATCGAGTAAGTCTGCCCACTCATCAACTTCGACAACGGAGTCTTTCGCATCCTTTTTCTTGACGTAATCAAGTTTTGACTCCACCCCATCGACCAGCACAAAACCAGACAACGGGGCAATACTCCGAACAACTTTGTGCACGTCATACCCATACCGGAGGGCGATCAGACCACCACCCACCGCTGGATGCTTCGCCGTAACCGAACCCCACACATCACCCGGCACCTGCTCAAACACGAGCTGCACCACATCACCATCGAGTAGCACCTCAACCGGGTCACACTTTTCACGCGGCGCACTCTTCGCCGCCGCAATACGTTCACTCAAAACCGACATAACAAAAACTCCCACCACCCCCGCCAAAGGAAAACCGGGCGTGTGTGAAGGCAGGGGGGACACACACACCCGGCGGTCTAGCTAGACGACGATCGTCTGATCCTTCTTCAGAAGGGCAGAAACAAACAGCGTCTGCGTGATCGTCTGCAACCCATTCTCAACAGGGGCATCCTTACGCTGAGCACCCGCAGTGAACGCAACAGTGTCTGCGATCTGCGCCGCAGTCCACGCCGTCGAGTTCGCGAGCGAGTAACGCAACGTCAGATGACCCGTCGAACCCTCAGTGAGAACAGAACCAGCAACATCATCATCGTCACCAAAGACATACTGAACCTCAATGGCCACAGTGGTCTTGCCGGGACGTTCGAGGTTCTGCTTCAGCGAAACACGCTTATCCGTGATGGTCGCTTGAGTTTCGGCAATACCCAGCGTGACCAGCGAATACGTGAGGTCTTCGCCAGCCTCAAGAATTGCAACACTCAGCGGGTTATCCGCAAAGTCGGTGCGGGTAACCCGTAGATTGTCGTCAGAATTGACGCTCAGAGGAATAGCTTCAGCAGTCATCGTTTGCTCTCTTTCTTGTCGCCCGTGGGCGTGTAGGTGGCCACAGGTGTGACCGTTTCAACGACCACAGGCGTGGCCTTTACCGGCACAGGCCGGAATGCTTCACGAACCGAGGGCCACCGCGCATAATGCGCTTCAGTGATCTCCACACGGTTTCCGTGCTTGTCTTGAACTTCCATGAGTGCTCCTTAAATGCGAAAAGCCCCACAAAGTGAGGCTCAAACTGGGGTTAGGTCGGATCGGAACGCCAACCAACCTCGACCACCTGATAAACAATCTGCGGCAAAGGATCAGTAGACACCTGAATAGGAACAGGCGACTCAAACCACAACGGCTTGCAAACCTCACCTGCAACAGTCGGAATTACGCCGCGACCGCCAGGGAATAGCGCCGCTTCGAGCAAGTCCGTTAGTAGTTGTGTTTGGTCAGCAGTCACACCGACAATGTGCCCGGTGAACCGTGGATGCTTTGTGACCCTCGGCCCGGTTACCCGCTCTTGGCTGTTGTTGCCATTCGCCGGATGCCACACCAGATACGGTGCCTCCGTTTCAGCCGGCACAATCGACACAAAAGTTCGACCATCAAAAGCAGTCTCTGCCTCACACAGCGCCACCAATGCAATGGTATGAATTCGGCTCATAGCCCAGACCTCTTCTCTGCATCAAATAGCGCCTTACTCAGACCCTTCACGAAGTCGCCCTCATTCTTCTTAAGTGCGTTCGCAAGATCCGACGTAGGAGCAAGAGCGTTCTTCGCGCCAGGTGCACCGAACTCAACAAGGTTGCCGAGCTTGCCCGAATCAGTTTCCTTGTCGTAACCAATCTCAGACTGGATCAACTGGCCAAACACCGCTTTGCTGTCGTAGTCGATCGCGGCCGCCGCCTGCTTGAAATGCTCACGCCGTGCAACCGTCTTCTGTGCATCCGTCTTCACGCTCTTAGAGGTGAACTGAATTGCCGAGTTGATTAGTGGCCCCGCATTCTTCGGAACATCACCAAGATCAGCCGACAGTTTCGTCAGCTCCGACAAATCAAAACTGACACCATCAGCCATCAGATGACCTGCTCAACCGGGTAACGATGAACCGTTGTTTGCCCACCCTGCGGTAACGATGTCGTGCGAAACTCGCGCAACACCAAAGACTCATCAGAAGTGGAAGCAGTCACCCGCCACACATGATTCTTGAGAACATCCGGGGTCGAACCCACAGCAACATGAATTTGAACATCCTGCACAGCCGGAACCAAACCACCCTGCGCACGTTCAGCAACAGTCATGCTCGGGAACTTCACCCGGCCAGCAACACCCGCATGAACAACAACCTCAGTCTCGGCATAAAGTCCAGTCGTTGTGTTCAACACCTTCGTGATGCGGAACACAGTCAAAGTTTCCGTCGCGCGAGTAGCCGCATGAGCACGGCCCGCACCCAACGCCCCAGAAAGTAACGTCATCGTGTAGTCACCACCTGAGAACCACTCGAACCAAACTGGCGCCGAATCAACGCAATGTTGCGATCGTTCAACGTCGTACCAGTCGAATCACCAGCATCAGCAAACGCAATCTTGAAATCATCAATCTGCACCGACGACAAACCACCAGCCGTAAGGCCAAGCTTCTGCTCAATCGGCAACAGTGTTTGCGACACCAGCACACACGTCCACCGGATCAACGACGCAGGGGCGAGCGCGTAACCGTAAGTGAACGTCACATCCACCGGCTTATCCGAACCAAACCACAACAGATTATCGCGGCGTGTGTAACCCTCACCGTCCACCAATGTCACCCCGTCACGAGCAACCGTGTCGATGCTGATCAGTGGAGGGTTGGGAAGGTCAACCCGTCCACCGTCCGGCCAAAACCGGACAGTGGACGAGCTTTGCGGGAACACCTGAGCGCCAATAACATCGTCGCGCAGGTAGGTGGACGCATCCTTAAGAAGCGTCGTGATCCAAGGCTGCTCATCAGGCGTAAACGTGCGCCTGAGGCGTGTCCCTAGATCCGAATATGTTGCGAATGCATCCACAGTGACCTCCTTGAGTTGCTAGTTACAGCGAGACGTACTTTTGAACGGCAGTCGCACGAAGCACCTTGGTGCCGTAAACGTTGATGCCGTCAACCTGGTCCCCCATCGCGTCAAGTGCGGGGTTCGCACGAGTCTTGATGAGCTGGTTGACGAACGCAACCGAAGGGCCGTGGTAACCAACGAAGGTCGGCTTGCCGGCGCTTGCGAGCGATGCAGACGGCGTTTCGATGACTGTGAAGCCACGGTACTGACCGATAACACCATTGCGGAGAGTCGCATCAGAGCCAGCCTCGTTCGCCTTGAACAGCGACCCGCCAGTATCCATCAGGAACGCAGCGGCTTCCGGGTTGACCGCAAGGAAACGGCTAGCAGTCGGAACCTTTGCTTTGACCAGTGCGGTGCGGATCATCTTCACAGCAGAATCCGCAAGCGCGTTCGAGGTTACGGCAGTGGTGCCAGCAGAAGTTCCGTTAGCAATCATCTGTGCGAGAACGTAGTCCTCAGAGTCATCGGCCAGCCCTGCACCAACATCACGGAGGACTTCATCGAACGAACCAGCCGCCTGAACCTTGTCAACGTCGTCAACGAGGAATGCGTAATACTTTTTCTGATTGATGTCGAGCGACTGGCTAGAGTCGGTCAGCGCGTCACGCGAGATCGAGCCTGTATAGGTTTTGATCGTGGGCTGCGTGAACCCGGTAATCTTGACCGATTCGCCACCGTTGACGATGTCGCCCTCGTAGCTGCGGTTCAGAGTCGGGATAACGAAGGTGCTCTGGTGGAAGTTCTCCATCAGACCTGCGTGCCAAATTGTGGGCTTGTAGTTAGTAATAGCCATGAGCGTTTATTCCTTTCAGGAACTTTGACCCAGATATGCTTTCAGCAGCCCTTGTTGGCGTGCCTTATTGATCTGGGGAGTGGTCATGCGATTGATTTCGTTTTCTGTCAGCTGCACAGGTGTGGCTGTCTTCCCTCTCGCGCCCTGGTCTGCGGTGCCACCAAACTTTCGGGCATCCGGAACGCCAAGGTGCGGCTTGCGGGTCAACAGATCTGCGATAGCTTCCGACAGAGCGTCAGAGTCAACTTCGCCGTCATCGGCAACATCGAAATCTTCCAAATTGATATAGAGGGCAGCATCCGTTGGGTCAGCAAGCTTGCCCGTAGCCGCAGCCTTGAGTTCACTTTTGATGTACCGTGCGTCGGCTGCTTTCGTTGCCTCGACACGTGCTTCCGCGCGTGCTTCATCCAACGCTTTTTCCTCGGCAGGCTTGTCCTTGTTTGCCAGTTCGGCTTCCGCTTTTTCGGCACGCGCATTAGCAGATTTTGCGTCTGCTTTTGCAGCAGCACGTTCCTTCTTCATCGCGTCAAGGGCCTTCTTGCCTGCATCACCAAGTTCAGGTTCCGGGGTTTCCGTTTCCGTCTCTGGTGTTTCTTCAACTTGTTCTTCGTTGTTTTCTTCGACTTCGGTTTCTTGCTCTGGCATCAGGAATTGCTCCAAATAATTAGCACCATTGCGGCGCGTTGAAACCCCACCAATAGAGTGGGGAAAATCGAACATATCTACGAGGCGCCAAAAAGGCACCCCGTGAGCGGCCACCAGTGCCCCCATGGGGCGATTTGGTAGCGGTCTGGGGTTAGTTGATCACCCCGTAATTCGGGGTTCGGGAGAAGCGAGTATCGAACATGTGTTCTAACCCGATTCAGTCAAACTTCGGCATGGAACGCTGCACAATCGCAGCCTCTTTCACAAAGTCACGCTCGAACGCAGCCAACTCAGCCGCAGACGGTGCCCGCGACCGCACAAACTTGTCAGACGAACTCCGACCAACCGAACGCGGAAACGTACCCGAAAGCGCCACCTCATACTTGTACTTCGCATCAAACATTCGACGCTCAGCAGCAGTCAACGTCACCCGATCCAACGGATTACGAACACCAGACTCAACCGAATCGAACACCTTCGCCCGATTCGTTTTCAACTGCGAACCATCCATCGAAAACGTGCCCTTGCCACGACCACGAGCCAAAATTTTCGCATCCGTGTTCAGATTGCCAAGAATGTTTCCACCCGCAACCTGCGGACCCGTAATGTACCCATGCTCAGTCATCAACCTGATCGCGCCCGAACGGTTACCAGCAACCCGGTAAATGTCGTCCAGAGTAACCTGCGGTGTTCCGTAAATCTTCTTCGCCTTCGACGTACCAACACCACGCAACCGGATGTTCTCCACCCGGTAGATGTCACCCCCAGCCCGAATCCCACGAGCATTCGAAATCCCAACCTGCGCTGCCCGCTCCCGCGAAACACCATGAGGTCGAAACAACTTGTCCTGCTCTTCAGGAGTCAACGAATTGAAATAAGCGTAAGGGTCAGTTGTGAAATCCCCAGCCATCGACTCCGCCGACGGGATATGCCGACAGTCGCAATTGGGGTGACGTTGAAAACCCTGATTCCACCGAAACCACTTACCGGCCAGGATTATGCACTGCGGACACGACGGGGTGTTCAACATCCGCACCCAACCAGCGACAGTCGGACGTGAACCGATACCCGCATGCACCGAACCACGGCCAGCATCAGCCAACTCAGACAAAACCACCATCGAGAGGTAATCGCCACCCGACGACAGCGCATCCTTTACCGACTCACCCTGACCAACCCGTGTCTTAGTGCGAATCACCGAGTTATACAGAACCGGCTCCAACTCAAGCCCCGCCGCCGAATGACCCGAAAATGCTTCCGGTCGAACCTCGCCAATAGGCAAATCAAGTCGCCGCGTCTCCGCCAACACCTTCGGCAAATATGCGGCCCCATCCCGTGCCGCCGCCAACTGACCAGCAGCCAACAACCCCACAAGAGGATCCTTAATCCCAGCCCACGAAGCGTCAAAATCTGACCCCATGCGCTTCCACAGCGACTGAGCGGCACGAGATGTCGCAACAGCTAAACGCTGCTGCTGCTTATAGTGCGCCTCCGAGCTCTTCGGAATCATCAGCCACCTGCTTGAACTCACGACCCGCCTGCAATATCGGATCTAACGATTCCTCTTTGCGCTTCATCTCAAGAACCCGTTCGATCTCTACCGGATCGAGCCCATCAATCTCCATGAGGTACTCAAGGGGGTAACCGATCGACTTCTTCTTCACAAGCGCATCGGCAAGCTGAGACTCAGAACGGATCTCAGGGTTAGCCCACGCGATCGTTGCCAACCGTGCAGCCTGAGCTAACTTCTTGTCACCCTTAGCGAGCGCAATCAGTCGGTACACCTCACGCAGGCGCGGGGTCACGAATGTCTGAAACTCGATGGTCTTCTTTACAAGACCAATCTCAGATGCTTTCAAACCATCCGCACCAACATTCGACATGCCCGTTTTGGTGATCAGATATGTAGGTGGGGTGCGAGTCTGAGCCGCAATATGCCCCACCGCTTCATCAATGACATCGGTGAACACGTCCAGCTTCGCAGCCTCCCACGAATCAATCTTCGCGTCGTCACCGGTCAGATACAGAAGACGCTTCTCAGCCAAATCCTTCATATCGACCGGCTGTTCACCAGTCTTCTTGCCTTCAGCATCCAAAATTGGACGCATCGGCGGGCCTTGACCCGTAACAACACGTGCAGGCATCGACGCATAATCCGCCGCCAGGAACAGGTACGCCCACAACAGATTGATTGCGTCCTGCATTGGCATCACGCCAGCAGTCTCACTAATCGGGTCATGCCCGAGCAGTGGACGGTTCGGGATCTCCACCACAGGAACTTCACCAATAAAATTAGCCAACGGCCACTGTTCATTCGCGGGCTCACGCGGAATCCAACCACCCGCACTGCTCGAAGCGTCCTTCGACTGCTCAGCCTGAGACTTGCGCTCATCTGCCGGCAGAACTCGCGGACGCTGAAACTTCCACAAAAACTCTGGTGTGTAAAGGGTTGCGAACTCCGTCGCGTCATCCACCCACGTTTTCAACGCAGCCTTACGAATGCGTGGGTTCTCCCAGTCATACTCAATCTCGACCGAAGACGGGTGCTCCCAGGTGACCAGCGGTTCATCGGTGAAACTATCGCCCCACACAATGACAAACGAACGAGACGCATTCAACGAAGTCACAAAACCCTGCGACGACTGCATTTCCATCTCATTCTTCATCCACTGTTCCCACAGAACACTAGAACCATTACCTGAACCATCAGGCAACTTGATACCCGTGTGGGTCAGACGTTCCGCCTCAGCATCAATCACCGGACGGCACCAATTATCAGAGAACCCCTCATAGCGGGCAGCGTTCGCCTTCTTCCATTCCGCCGTAGCAAAATTCAAAGGCTGCTTGCCGTCATAATAATTTTCGGCCGTCGTAATTTCTGGACGGCGGGCAGACAAGCGGGCATAAATCCTATTCACCAATTGGAGGGCATCTTCAGCGGTCATCGAGCGGCCTCCTAAGGGGCTTAGAAATATATGTAGTCCTGTTCCGCCGCCGCATTCGCCCCTGCCGCGATCGCATCCGAAACAGCCTCATGCGCCAAAACTGACGACATCACGAGGTCAAACTTTTGATGATCCGCAGGCTTCCCGAGGATGTACTGACGCAAACCAGTGAGCTTGTCCACATTGCGGGCGCGAATAATCGCATTCCGCATATGCGTCTCAACATCAACGTCTGCATCATGGGTGAACGTCGAATCTGTGTTGTAAACATCCGTGAGGAACCGCTCAAGAGATGCATGCATCGCCGCGATACGGTTCGTCGGCCACTTCACGAAAACCTTCTCGCCATACTCCGCAGCCCAGTTATCAATATCCGTTTCAAAAAACATCGGGTCGCAATACACGCGCACAACCTCAAACTCAGAAACAATCTCCGACCACGCCGAATTGATCTCAGAATGGGGAATCTTCCCGTTCCAGTCCTGCGGTCGCCAATACGCTTTACGTCGCGTCTCCCCATAAGTAGGTGTGAACTGGAAACCATCCAAGGTCTCTAAACGAATACCAGTGTGGTCGTTATTATCCGAACCATCAAACCCGCCGCACACCTTCGTCCGTGGACTAACAAAGAACGACTCGACACGTTTCCGCGCCGACCACTTCCCCATATCCATCCACGCACCAGCACCAGCAACAATCCGGTTACCAAAGAACCGCTCAGCCTCAGCCGGATTCGTCTCCGCCAAAGCCACAGACTCAGCCTCAATCGACCGCTGATCAACCCACGGAGACGACGAATAATTCCACAAAAAGATCTGCTTACGATCCGCCTTCAACTTGAAATCCAAATGTGCCGGCGGAGGAAAATGGTGCTTCAACACGTCAGGACGTTTCGAGCCCATCGTGTCCTGCAAAACAGAATTCTCTGAAGGGTCATACGGGTTCGAAGATTGAGCAACCCTGCCACCCATACCCGCAGCACCACGCATGATTGTGCGGATGAACTTCTTCATCGAATTCGACTCATTCCACAAACCAGTCTCATCACACCGACCAGAAGAAATACGCGCACCAAGCTTGCCGTCAGCCTTCGACGTAACAATCTCAACCCGCGAATCACGGTTCCTATTCGGATGACGAATAAACGCCTCACCCGTCTTCGGAATCACATTCGCCAAAGGACCGTTATCAATCATCGGAATAAGAGCACCCCAGGTGTTCTCCACCTGATCCTCAACCACAGCCGCCAACTGAATCCGCGGCGTAGCCCACGGACGGCCCATAGGCTCGCCCACCTCATACAAATAAACGCCACCACAAGGGCACGGCGTGATCTGCTCCGAACAGGCGTAATAATCGCCCTCGGACGCAAGCCCCGCAAACAACGCAGGGCCAACAAACTCAAGACACGTCTCAGCAGCCACACCAGGCGACTTGCCAACCTTCTGAGCCGCAACCCACGCACCCGTCCGATAACGGAACGCCTGATTCAACTCACCCGGCTTCGCACCAGAACGAACCTCGCCCCAATTCGCCAACCACACACGATGATCAACAGTCGGCTCAAACGGCTCACCAGCAAGATCAGCATCAGGAACAACACAATGCTGCTCAATCCACCACATCCACAAAAAACCCAAAGTTCGGCCCCGAGCAGGAATAACGTAGTCAGGCCCCTTCATTGACCCGAACCCCATTTAGCCAATTACCCGTCGAGGTCTTACGCGCAGCAGGAGTCGGCTTCGAAACCTCCACAGACTCAGCAATCTGCCACTGAAGCGACTTCATACCATTCAGCGACAAACCAAGCTCGCCCTCCATCCGCATAACCGCAGTCTTCAAACCAGCAGACGCATCAACCATCACCGACTCAAAATAGGAACGCACATACTGAGCCACCTGAAACTCAAGCCCCAAAATTTCCCACATGAGAGCCTGCGGTTTTGCCCACAACGTCTCCCACAAAGCAATCTCGACATAGCTCGACTCCATCAACGGCCACTCCGGCGGAGGATCAGTACGACCCTGAACCGGCAACGTCACAAAATCCTCTTTGCCACCCAAACCACGAATCTGCGAACGCATCGAATTCGGATCAGCCGGACGACCAGCGCCCACACGTTTCCCACCCATCAAAATCACCCTCCACCCGCATTGCGCGGCATAAAAAAAGGGCCACCATTGCGGTAGCCCAAAAAACTGCATAAAACCCCACCGCAAACACACGAAAAGGCGAAAAGAGAAACAAAAGGGCCGATTTGGGAAGGTCTAGAATCCACCTCGGGCTAGTTTCACC
>Ga0209414_1001031_pt1 | contig 13370 bp, 21 predicted proteins | sample LakVidmifraction_4_FD_181154 | JGI IMG/M metagenome (GOLD analysis project Ga0209414, IMG submission 181154) | Hypersaline microbial communities from Lake Vida, Antarctica - Brine Hole Two &gt;0.2 micron (SPAdes) (version 2) | ecosystem: Environmental > Aquatic > Non-marine Saline and Alkaline >... | reverse complement strand
GTAAATAAAAAATGAAGAAGAAAATTCCTACAATCATAACGGAGATTATTAATAATCCCCCTAAACCCGTAAATTACGCTTATCAAAAGAATATTAGTTATTCTCAAATGAGTATTTTTGGGACTTGCCAACACCGTTGGAAGCTTCAATATAAAGATAAACTAAAACCTTTTTCTTCTTCTATTTTTACCGTATTTGGAAGTGCAATACATGAAACGATGCAAGGGTACTTAAGCGTAATGTATAATGTGTCGACTGCTGCCGCTAATCAAATAAACCTAGAAGACAATTTCCAATCCAATTTTATTAATGAATATCAAAAACAATATACCTCAAATAAAGGAAGTCATTTTTCTACAGCCGAAGAAATGAGAGAATTTTTTGAGGATGGAATGGGAATATTAAATTGGTTTAAAAGTAGAAGTACTAAATATTTTTCAAAAAGAGGCTGGCACCTAGTAGGGTGTGAGGTACCCTTAATAATAGCGCCAAATAAAATGTATAGTAACGTATTATACATGGGATTTTTAGACATTGTAATGTACCACGAACCCACAAATACCATTAAAATTATCGACATTAAGACCAGCACTAGAGGATGGGGTGATAGAGATAAAAAAAATGAAGATAAACAATACCAGTTATTACTTTATAAGCAGTATTTTCATGAACAATATAATTTCCCACTAGATAATATAGAAATTGAATTTTTTATAGTTAAAAGAAAAGTGATGGATATGAATGATGAGAGATTATTATCCCCACATCAATCCTATAGAGTACAAACTTTTACACCCCCAAGTGGGAAAATAAAATTAAGTAGAGCTAAAAATGCAATTAATGATTTTATTATTAAAGGTTTTAACTCTAATGGAGAAATAAAAGATACAAATTTCCCAAAATCCCCCTCAAAATTTAATTGTGGGTATTGCCCCTTTAAAAAAATGGGAGAACATTGTACTGAAGGTTTAATTTACTCATAATCTTTATATATGTATAGACGTATATTAATATAACCAATTTAATAAATATAAAATTATGAGTAATAGTAAAGAGATGACATTAACCAGTGTCAAAGTTCAAAGTAATCTATTTGAAGATTTCAGAGTAGAATGTGTAAAAAGAAAATTTTCGTTTCAAAAGCTTTCGGATAGAGCAATTTATCTGTACTTAACTGATGAAACTTTCCGAAAATTAATTACAAACCAAACTAACCTAGAATTACAAAAATAAGTTTAATTTTCTATGTGTATCCTTTTATCCGTCTTAATATATATAAACGACATTAGAGTCATCATACATGGGTAAAAGGAAAACGCAAGAAGAATTTATAACGGATGCCATCAAGGTACATAATGGAAAATATGATTATTCCATGGTTATATATAAAGGAGTTAAGAATAAAATTAAAATTAAATGTCCTCAAAACCATATATTTGAACAATCTCCCAACGATCATTTAAATGGGCATGGGTGTAAAAAATGCTCAGGTTGGGGAAAATACTCTACCTCCAGAGAAGAATTAATCTCCTCTCTGAAAGAGGTACATGGGGAATATTTAGATTTTAGTAATATTGAGTATAAGGGTTTTGGGGAAAAGGTATTAGTATTATGCCCCCAACATGGACCATTTAATAAAAATGTTGCGGATTTATTAATAGGAAAACAAGGATGTCCTAAGTGTAGTTGGGTAAAGATGGGAGATAAATATGCGTGGAATTTAAAAATTTTTATAGATAAAGCTAATTTGATCCATAATAACTTATATGATTATTCCACCACCAAGTACACAAATGCTACAACCAAAGTAAATATTATATGTCTTAAACATGGTTCTTTTGAACAACATCCTAAAGACCATATAAATCAGCAACAAGGGTGTCCCTCATGCTCACAATCCAAAGGTGAAATTTTGGTTAGTAAAATTTTAAAAGAATTAGATTTAGATTTTAAATCTCAACATACATTTGAGGGGTGTGTTAATAAAAGAAAATTAGTATTTGATTTTTATTTACCCCAATACCAAATATGTATTGAATTTGATGGTATACAACATTCTACCCCCATAAAATTCTTTGGAGGATTAAAATCCTTTAATTATATTAAACATAATGATAATATTAAAAATATATATTGTAATGAAAATAACATAACTTTAATTCGTATTAACTATAATCAAATAAGTAAAATTAAACAATTAATTAATAAATATGTCTAACATTCAAAAATCTCATTTTCGTCACATTGAGCAAAAGTATCGTAAAAAGATACTCCTCGTTTGTGACGATATTTAATTAGAGTCCATTCAGGGGTAGCAACCATAGCTAAAGAAATAGTACTCCATACTTCACACCATTTCAATTGGGTGAATATAGCGGGTGCAATTCAACACCCCGAAGCAGGGAAATATTTAGATATTAGTGAAAGCGTCAATTCAGAAACAGGGTTAGTAGATTCTTCTTGTTACATGTATTGTGTTAACGGGTATGGCAATAGTCAAGAAATAATGCATATTATTAAACGTGAAAAACCCGATGCTTTGTTGTTAATTACTGATCCTAGGTATTTTATGCACATCTTTAATATGGAAGATGAAATACGTAAAATATGTCCTATAGCATATCTTAATATTTGGGATGATTATCCTGCCCCCCGATATAATCAATCCTTTTATGAGGCTTGTGATTTATTAATGGGTATATCTAAACAAACGGTTAACATTAACCAGTTAGTATTAGAAGGAATTAAAAAACCAAAGTTATTTAGGTATGTTCCTCATGGTTTGAATCAAAATCAACTATTTCCTATTAATGAGGGACACGAGGAATATGCTGAATGTTTAAATTATAGAAACCAGTTATTTAATAATAAAGAAGTAAATTTTGTATTATTTTTTAACTCCAGAAATATTAGACGTAAGCAAATCCCGGATTCTATGTTGGCTTTTAGAAGTTTTCTAGATTCATTACCTTATGAGGAAGCCTTAAAATGTAGATTTGTATTACATACTGAAATCACATCAGATCATGGTACAGATTTAGCTAAAGTAAAAGAATTTCTATTTAATGAAAAATACCCAGAGTGTGTCCAATTTTCTTTAAATAAAATAGATAGAAGGGCTTTAAATTTCTTATATAACATAGCAGATGTTCAAATACTACTTACCTCAAATGAGGGGTGGGGTTTAACCATAACCGAAGCAATGCTAGCGGGTACACCCATTATAGCCAATACTACAGGTGGAATGCAAGATCAAATGAGATTTGTTGATGAAAATGAAAAATGGTATGTACCTTCTCCTGAGATTCCCTCAAACCACAAGGGCACATATAAAAAACATGGTGACTGGGCATTTCCAGTTTATCCTACTTCAAGATCTATACAAGGTTCACCACAAACTCCCTATATATTTGATGATAGATGTAGTTGGGAAGATGCTAGAGATAGAATAAAAGAAGTATATAACTTAGACCGCAATGAACGTAAAGCCAAAGGTTTAAAGGGTAGAGAATGGGCCCTAAGCGAAGAAGCAGGATTCACATCCGAAATTCAAGCTGCGAGAGTTATAGAGGCGTTTGATACATTATTTGAAACTTGGGTACCTCGTGAAAAATTTGAAATTGTAAATGCTACAGAGTATAAAGGTAAATTTTTAAACCATAAAATAGAGTATTAATGTATAAACCAGTTTTTGTAATAAGTTGCCCCATTGATGTTTACTCCGGATATTCCCAAAGAAGCCGTGATATAGTTAAATCCATCATAGAATTAGACCTCTATGATGTTCAAATATTGCCTCAATCCTGGGGTGCTTGTTCTCATGGGTTTATTGAATCTAATAAAGAGTGGGATTTTTTAACTAAACATATCCTCCCAAACCCCCAATTAACTTCCCAACCCGACATTTGGATGCAAATTACTATCCCAAGCGAATTTCAAGCTATAGGAAAATATAATATAGGGTGTACAGCGGGCATAGAATCTACGGGGTGTGATCCTAGCTGGATTGAGGGATTAAATAAAATGGATATGAATTGGGTTTCATCAAACCACTCTAAAGGGGTATTTACTCAAAATAAATTTGAGCAAAGAGATAAGCAATCCAACCAAGTTGTAGGTATTATAGAATTAAAAAAGCCAATCCATGTTATATTTGAGGGAATTGATTTAGATGTATATAAATTTCTTCCTCCTACAGAAGTTAATTTAGATTTATCAGATATAAAGGAAGAATTTTGTTTCTTATTTGTAGGACATTGGATGGAAGGCCATATGGGGCATGACAGAAAAAATGTAGGATTATTAGTAAAATACTTTTTTGAAACCTTTAAAAATACTTTTAACCCCCCGGCACTTATTTTAAAAACCTCAACAGGTCGAGAAAGTTATATGAGCCGAGAAACCATTATGGATAGAATACTTACAATAAAAAATGAATATAAAGGTGATAGGTTACCTAATATTTATATTCTTAATGGCAATTTAACTAATAATGAGATAAATCAATTGTATAATCATCCTAAAGTAAAGACTATGATTAGTTTAACTAAAGGAGAGGGTTATGGTCGTCCTTTAGCCGAATTTTGTTTATCTAAAAAACCAGTCATAGCCACAGGGTGGTCAGGACATACGGATTTTCTTGATCCTTTATTTACAATCGCATTATCTGGGGTACTGGAGCAGGTTCACGAAAGTGCAGCTAATCAATGGTTAAGAAAAGAAACTCAATGGTTCCAAGTAAATGAAAAACATACTATTAGCGCTATGAAAGAAATGTTTAAAAATTATAAAAAATTCTTAGAACCCTCAAAAAGACAAGGATTTAAAATCAAATCTACCTTTGGGTATGGAGCTATGAAAGAACTAGTTAGTAACATTTTAAAGAACAATATCCCATTAATACCCCAACAATTAAAACTTAATCTTCCCCTTTTACAAACTCCTAAACTTTAATAGTATGCAACACGATGAAATGATTATTTGCCCCAAAACTTTAGGAGATCTTTGCTATAAAATAGAAGTAACTAAAGATATAACTAATTATTTTAGTTTATCTTGTGGTTTTTGGACTAATTCATTAATGACCCCAGGAAGTGAATTCTATATAGAACAAATGGGGGTACTTCCTGAATTATATAAAGCTATTTCATGGGTAGACTTAAAAACAAACTTAGTTTGGATACCCAATACCATTAACACTCCAGATTTAGGTATGGTTTATGCCGATGGTACTAACTCTGAAGAGTGGGCTTGGGCCGCGGTTAAAGCCATTGCATTAACTGAATCCGATGTAAAGGCAACCCCTGAGCAAACTCATAAAATGGATATGAAAACCATAAAACATTTTAAAGAAAGAGATTATATAGATGCTTTAAGTTATATAGGCATACTTCCATCCTAAATTATAATAAATATGAAAATATCATACGGAATTACAGTTTGTGATGAATTAGTAGAAATAAAAAATCTTTTACCCTTTCTTCTAAAAAATAAAAGAGAAGAAGATGAAATAGTAGTCCTAGTAGATTTAACTAAAAATAAACCTACCTCAGAAGTGTTAGGTTATCTCCATAAATTAAGTTCTAATGGGTTTATTAATTTAATAGAAGATAATTTTAATGGTCATTTTGCCGATTGGAAAAACTCATTAATGTCTTATTGCACCGGGGATTATATTGTAAATATTGATGCTGATGAAATCCCACATATAAATTTGATTAACTACCTACCCTCAATATTAGAATCTAATCCTGACGTTGATATTATCAGAGTGCCTAGGATTAACACCGTTTCGGGGATTGGTTTATCTCATGTTAAAAAATGGGGGTGGAATATAAGTAAGTTAGAATCCCAAATTGGGGAAAAAGGATTTGATTTAGACAACCCCCAAGATTTGGATGAATATAATTTATTAAAACATTACAATTTAATTATTGAAGAAATAAAAGTAAAATATTATATTCCTATAATTAATTGGGAAGACTACCAGATGCGTATTTACAGAAATAACCCAAGCATAAGATGGAAAAACAAACTTCATGAGGTCCTAGAAGGCCATAAATCAGAGACTACACTCCCATCAGAAGAAGAATGGTGTCTATATCACCATAAAAAAATAAATAAACAAGAAAAACAAAATAACTATTATAATACTCTTTAAATTATGATATCTATTATAATTCCAACTTATAGAAACCCAGAATGTTTAGATATATGCTTACAATCTGTACTAGATGGACAATCAATAAAGAATGAAATTCTTGTGGTAGTAGATGGTTTTCTTTCCGAATCCAAACATATTATTGAAAAATATGAAGATAAAATTAGCTTCCTACCATTGGAAGAAAACCAGGGTATGCAAATGGCAACGAACTTAGGGGTTTATAATGCTCATAATAAAATTATTGTTATTATTAATGATGATAATGTATTATGCAAAGATTGGGATAAAACCATTGAAGAAGAATTAAAACCAAATCATGTATTAACTATTAACCAAATCGAACCTTTTAGTGGTATATTTGGTTTTCCTGTTAAAAATTTTGGTACACACCCCAATAATTTCAATTATGAAGGTTTTAAACAATACGAACCCACAATACGTAATGATATTGAAACACCCGATGGTGGGATATTTCCATTTGCTATGTCTAAAAAAGACTATATGATTGTTGGGGGTTTTGATACTCTTTATAAATCACCTTTTATATGTGATTGGGATTTTTTTCTTAAATTAGAATTAAATGGCTTAAAATTTAGCCGAACTTCGAAAGTACATTTTTATCACTTTGGGAGCATGGCAACTAAAAAAGGTAAAGATAAAGAAAAAATAAGTGCTTCAGAATCACCAGCAGCTCAAACTTTTATGTACAAGTGGGGTATTCCCCCCAATCTATATAAAAATAACTCCCACAACCCTAAAAATGGGTCTACTATTAGAGGAATTGAATTTAAATAAAAACATAAAATATGATATACAATTTAGAAGAACTAGTAAATAAACTATACAATACACCCTCAGACATTAATGAACATTTTCCTGCTATACTAAAATATGGGAGTGAATGTAATCACATAACTGAAATGGGGGTAAGAGGTATTTGCTCTACCTGGGCTTGGCTAGCGTGTAACCCCAAGGATGGGTTACATACCTATGATTTACACAACCCATCTCAATGGGGGGGAGATCTTCAATCAGTTAAAGATACAGCGGAGGCGTATAAAATAAAATTTAATTTTACTGAAGTGGATGTAACTAAAATAGAAATAGAACCCACAGATTTATTATTTATAGATACTTGGCATTGCTACGATCAATTAAAACTGGAACTTTCAATCCATTCGGGTAAAGTTAAAAAATATCTTTGTTTTCATGATACAACTAGCTTTGCCCATAAATCTGAGGCTTTAACTTCGGACCATAACTGGAAAGAAGATACTACTCAAGGAAAAGGTCTTTGGGATGCTGTTACTGAATTTTTAGATGAAAACAAGGAAAGATGGGAATTAGTTGAAAGATTTGAAAATAATAATGGGTTTACTATTATAAAAAGAATATGAAAATCATATACAGAATTTCAGACAGTGGTTATAATAAAGTAAAACCAAACTATATTAACAATGAGACATGTTTAAAAAATGCTTTAAAAACATTTAAAAATGCTAATTGGAGTATTATAGCCGATAATATATCTAGTGAAACAAATAATATGATTCAAAACAACATTTCTCGTAATCATATACTATATGTTGAAAAAGGTAATGGAGCTGCTACTTTTAACTTAGCTCTAGATGAAGCCATAGCTCACTCAGATAGTGATGAAATTATTTATTTTTTAGAAAATGACTACCTTCACAAACCTGGAAGTTTAAAAGTGATAGAAGAAGGTATAAGCTTAGGAGCAGAGTATATTACATTATACAATCACCCTGATAAATTTATACCTCCCCAATATGGGGGAAATCCTGAAGTGGACAGTGATGGGGGTTATTCAACTAAATTATATAGAGGAAGTAAAAATATATTTTATACTGTAAATAGTACAACAATGACCTTTGCTTCTAAAGTTAAAACCTTAAAAAATGATGAAGAGATATTAAGAAAATGGACAAACGGAACCCACCCACACGATTTCCGGATGTTCTTAGATTTAAGAAATCAAAATAGAACATTATTATGTCCGGTTGAATCTTTCTCAACTCATGGAGAAAGTTTATATCTAGCACCACTTCCGGGTGTAGAAAAAAATAAAGTAGAAGAAGAATGGGGAAAAATTTCACACACTATTGGGGAATAAATCAAAACATAATTGAAACAAAAATGCATTTATTCATTTTGGAAAAAATAGCAAAACACCCACTAAAATATTAGGTTACCCCATATATTTTTTGTATATTTATATGTTCGAAAGGTTCGAGCAATTATAAAATAAAAAAAATAAAACCTATGAACCCAATTACAAGAATAATACTTGTTCTTATTTCAATTGTTATTACTACATTATTGATAGATATATATTTTATAAAATCAAGACCTCCATTTGAATTTTTGTATAAATTCTTTTGCCTCTCGATTTCGGTTGCTATTTTATATAAAATACTTAAAAACGATAATGGTTCTAACTTAACTTAATAAATTTAAGAAGTTAAGGTTTTTAGTTTAAATAAAAAATAAAAGTTATGTGTAAAGTTACTTGGTGTAATGAAAAAACCCATTTTTATAATAAATCCCAGCAATATGTATATTGTCCAACCCACATACAATATAAAAGATATGCGGCTAATGCTCCTACTCGTCCCTGGTTAATGTATAAGGTAGAAAAAATAGTAGATAATACCTTGATATGCGAGTGTTGTGGGTTTAACCCCATAACCTCGTACCCTAATGAAAAAGTTAAAATTTTAGCTTCATTGATGGATGTAGATCATAAAAATTCAGATATTAAGGGGACGCTAAGTGGAGAACACCCCACAAATTACCAACTATTGTGTAAACATTGTCACATACTAAAGTCCCACTATGAGGGGGATTATATAAATAAAAAAAATAAACAAAAATTCAATGCAAAATCTAAAAATGATAAAATGCTCTAAGTGTAACTTAGATATGCCCGAATTAAGAAAAACACTATACAACTACGCTTTTTGTGTATCGTGTTCGGATTCTAAAAACTTAATTAAACCCAAATTGGGGGTATCAGTAATGAGGGGGGAGGGAGACCATACATATATTGAAACTGTTATTATGGATGAAGATCAATATAAAATATACTCCAATTCTATTAGTAATGCCAGTATTTCCTCTAAATTTAATAAGGTTAAAGAATTAACAGACGATGAAGAGGGAACATCTAATTTAATTGGTCCTGTTACTATAATTAATGATATAAATTAATAATTTTGAGACCAAAACCATTATCTAAGGAACAGATTGTAGCGGCCCAATCGAGAACTCTATCTAATATGGCGTGTGCTCGTTATCTACATGTATCCTATAAGCATTATAAGAGGTGGGCTAAATTATACTTTTTATTTGATTCCCATAAAAACCAATCAGGAAAAGGAGTACCTAAATTTTTAAAAGGTAGTAAAAAAATGCCTGCTATGGTTGAAATTATAGAAGGTAGAATAGCAGCTTCCTCTTTTGATCCCAATAAGTTAAAATACGCTTTAATAGAACAAGGATACATGTTAGAAGAATGTGCAATTTGCAAATTCAAAGAAAGAAGAGTATTGGATTATAGGATCCCATTATTATTACATTTTAAAGATAAAAATAGTAATAACTATAGTTTAGATAACGTTCAGTTACTCTGTTATAATCATTTTTATCTTCAAGTAGGTGATATATTTAATTCTAAAGCAATAAACCAAATTGAAACAGGAACGGAACAGTTTAGAACAACTGATACTGTTAAATTTGAGATAGATGATTATCACTTACAACGTTTAAAAGAATTAGGGCTAGGAGATGATGATACCGATGATTCACTCCAATATATTAGTAGATTATAATGAAACATAAAAAACACAATAAATTAGTTGATGATTATGAAAACCAAAAAAAAAATCATTTAGAAAAACTAGCCACCAAAATGTTGGATACATCAGATAAATTTCGTATATTGTATAATAAAAAAATCAAAGGAGATTTTTTAAAAAATTTTTAATATGGTAAAAAAAACTTACAAAAACCAAAAAGATTTAGAATTTTTATTTAATGGGGAAGGTAATTTAGAATTTTCAAAAATTATAATAGAAAGCTGTTTATCTTTATTAAATAAAAAATTTAAATCTAAAACAGTAATGAGATTAGAAGTGCTAGATTCCAATGTCATATATGATATTATGGTAGATAAAGAGGATTTAATAGAAACTCTAGAATTAAATTTTGATATTTTAGTTGAAAATGAAGAATATGAACTATGTTCAAAAGTACAAGAAGCAATTAAATATTTATCTAAATAAAAAAAATAAAAGGTTATGTATTATAAATTTAATAAAGAAACACTAGATTTAGAAAAAGTCAAAACCTCAAAATATATAATACAATCCCTGGGGTTTATTATAGGGGTGAGCTTAATCTTAGGATTCAAATCTCTCACCAAGGAACCAATTAATTTAACACAAGAATCTAAATTAATTATAATCCGAGAATATAATGAATTTTCAGAGAAAAAATTAATAGATAAGATTTCTCAATTAAATTTTAAATTTCCTCATATAGTTTTAGCACAATCTAAATTAGAATCTGGAAATTTTAAATCCATTATATTTTTAGAAAATAATAACATGTTTGGAATGAAAAGGGCTAGATTAAGGGTAAATTTAGCAAAGGGTACAAACCGAGGCCATGCTTATTACGAAAACTGGCAAGAAAGCCTTTATGATTATTCATTATTTTATAGTACTTACTTGAGTGATGTAAAAACTGAAAGTGAATACTTTGAATACCTAAAACAAAATTATGCTGAAGACCCTACATACATTCAAAGATTAAAACAAATAATTAATAAACAAAATTTAAAATTACTTTTTTAAACATTAAAAACTACTAATTATGAATTTTAACTCATTCAATCCACCCTACGTTCCAAATTCTAAAGAAAAATTGATAATTGATATAATCAATAATCTCTGCATCCAGAGTGATACAGATATGAAAATAGCACCACTCAGTAATAGGTACTATATTGTAAATAAAAGACTCCAATATTGGATTAAAGTTTGGGAAGAAGGAATAACTATTACAAATCATAAATTTAGTTTTACTCAAAAATCTATAACTAAATTTCATAGTGAATTAATAAATATTATTGAAAAACACATTGAAGAGAGTAGGTTAGTATTTGAGAATACTGTGTTTGAAAATGAAATTAACCTATTAGAAGACATTCTACTAAACATTAAATCCTCAACCTTATAAATGAAACCATATAAAGATGAAGATAATATAAGAGTATTTACTACTAAAGTAAAGAAATTACAGCTAATATGGCATAAAGATAAAGAAAGTAGGTATATAGAAGTTTTAGAAGGAATAGGTTGGTCATTTCAAAGAGATGATGAGCTTCCTTTGGTTTTATCCAAAGGAGATATTATATTTATAAAGGCGTTTCAAACTCATCGAATATTGAAGGGGATAACAAAATTAAAAATAAGGATTAATAAAATATAAGTATGAATAAATTAGTTTACATAGGGGCGGGAGTATCAACTCAATATGGTGTCCTCCATCTTTTAAAGAGTGGTTATGACCCTAAAATGATTACAATAATAGATAAGGGAAATGATATATATTCAAGGCTTCCTGAAGAAATCATGACAGGTGCAGGAGGTGCGGGTACCTGGAGTGACTTTAAAGTTATCCCATCATTTAAACAAGGGGGTTTATTTTACCCTCATTATTGTAAAGATGAAAAGTATGCTAATAAATTATCTAAGCAATTATATGATTATATAGTAGAATATCATCCCGATCCTGCTAAAATAATGTATACTGAACCAGTTGAAGAGCCTCAATTTATTAAAGATTCCCCCTTTGAATTAAGACAATCTCCTTGCTATCATTTAGGGACGGATTATGGGCAACAGCAGGTAAGAAACATATTTGAATATTTTGATAAAATGGGAGTAAATCAAATATACAATACTGAAATATTAGATATAGATTTTAATCAACAAATAATATCAGTTGGAGAATTAAAAGTAATATTTGATAAACTGATTATAGGAACAGGAAAATCAGGGATGGACTTACTTACTAAGTTAATATCTAAATATGATTTAACCACAGTTCCAAAACCAGCACAGTTTGGTGTTAGATATGAAACCGAAGGTAAGTATTTTGAAGAATTATCTAAAATGGCTTATGACTTTAAATTATATAAAAAATTTGGAGAAGATAGTGCCCGATCATTTTGTACTAACAATTTTGCTGCTTTTGTAGCTGAAGAAGAGACTTATGGTATGAAATCATATAATGGTCATGCCCATAAAGACCCAGATAAAGCCAATGGGTTAACTAACTTTGGTATACTTTTAGAAGCTAGAGGAATAGAAGATCCATTCGAATTTAGTAAAAATTTAGTAGCTATGTTTCAGCAATTTGGGAAAGGTTCATATTATTCCCCTACAGAACGAAAACCATCATTTACGGATCAAGGTATCCCGGTACCAGGGTATAAGATATCTTTAAAAGAATTTAAAGAAGCATTTGGTAAATATTCTGAATATATATTGGAGTTTATTGAAGATTTAAATACAACTTTTGGTATAAATAATGATTATATTTTTTATTGTCCCGAAGTTAAATTTTTGACAAACGAAATAGAATTAAAAAAAGAAGATTTAACATTAACAGAGTACCCAAATGTCCACCTTCAAGGTGATGCTGCGGGGTCAAGAGGTATATATATTTCTGCACTTCACGGTTTATATAACTCTGAAAATTTATTAAAAAATTAAATAAAAATTTGGACAATTAAGATAACTTTCGTATATTAACATTATGAGTAAAAAAACACCGTTCCCACAAAGTAAAAGATTAAAAAAAGTAGATGGTACTATAGCGTACATCTGGGATAATAAACTCCACAATTGGGATGGTCCTGCTTTAATACCTGAGGGTAATGAAAAAAAATCGGAATATTATCTTTATGGTATTCAAAAAACTAAAGATGAATGGTCTGAAGCTATAAGACAACAAACTGGATTACCTTTTTACAAACAGGCACCTCCTAAAGGAATAACAAACCGAACTTAGTAACAAATGGAAAAACAGAAAACAAATCGTATTGGTATTACAGGAACACAAAGTGTAGGAAAAACAACTTTAGTTAATGCTCTCAAAGAGCTACCACAATTTAAGG
>Ga0209414_1001030_pt1 | contig 13376 bp, 10 predicted proteins | sample LakVidmifraction_4_FD_181154 | JGI IMG/M metagenome (GOLD analysis project Ga0209414, IMG submission 181154) | Hypersaline microbial communities from Lake Vida, Antarctica - Brine Hole Two &gt;0.2 micron (SPAdes) (version 2) | ecosystem: Environmental > Aquatic > Non-marine Saline and Alkaline >... | reverse complement strand
TAGTGATGAAGAACATAAATTAATAAGAAATCAATCTAAGTAATTTTATAAGTTATGTAGAATTTGAAAATCAATACGACAAATATATTGACAAACACCGCCGTCATCATCAATTGTTTTTCTTTTTATATTTTTTAACTTAATATTTTATCAATTATTAATGATCCATAGCGTCAAACTTTATGAAAAAATAAAAAGTAGAGACGACGTTTTTTAAACGCACTTCTACTACTTTTTACTTAAAGTAACTGTTAGCCCTAAACAAACTAACAGACTTCACTATATTAGATTTTTTAGAATACATTACTTTATTTTGATTACAATTTTACCTTTGGCATACACCCTTTTAAGATAGCTATAGGCTTCCTGCACTTGTTCAAATGATTAACTACGGTCGATCGTATGTTTTAGTATTTCGTCGTTAAAAAACTGTGTGAAATGAGAAAGCATTTCTTCACTAAGCTAGGTGAATTTCTTTTCCCTAAATTAAAAACAGAATTCAGAGAAAGCTTATTTTACTTTACTTAAATAGCATAAGTACGACTATTTATTAGACAGTTCTATATGTTTTGAATTTTAAAATATTATACCAATATATTTTCAGTTAGTATAGCATTTTAGATATCCGAAAAATACATTATAAATCAAATTTATAAATTATATTTAAAATTCCATATTATCGAGTTTAAGAACCGTTAATATATATATCTTTAATGCGATTAATAATTCATCAATACACAATGACTCATTTGCTTTATGTGCACCACCTTTAGCTAAACTAATAGGTTTAGGTTTTCTTTTGTGAAGTATTGGTCCGTATGCAAGAGAATTTGGAACCTTTCTTGCGTATGAACCTCCACCTTCATAATATGGAGGTATATCTGAACCCATAAATTCATTATAAAAATCATTTAATAAAACAACAAGTTCATCTTTGGGATCTACATAAACTGACTTACTATCATGCATATTTATAAGTTTTGCACCAGCTTCAGTACAATAAGTTTCAATTTTACTGATCATCGTTTCAACATCTGTCTTAATAGGATATCTTATATCAATACTTAAATTCATTTTTCCATCTTTGTATCTCAACATACCAATGACACATGTAAGTTCACCTGAAATATCATCACTAAATTTAATTCCAAATTCGCTGCCATCATAAGTCCCGGATATATTCGAGATAAAATTTAAAACATTATTTACACTTCCACTTTGCATAACATCTGCTAAATAGGTTGCAAGTAAATTGATAGCATTTATAGAACCTTCAGGTGAAGCAGCGTGAGCAGGTATGCCTGTTGCAGATATTATTATATAATCATCTTTATCTTCTAAGGTAATTCTTTCGGATGCTGTTGGAAATTTCATACTAGGTGTTTTTTTTAATAAAACCTCTGCACTATTTGCAACAGCATTAATAGCTGTACCACCAGACATGCTAATTATGTCATCACACAATAGCGGTATTTCTATTTCAGCATGAAAACCACCCTTTTCTGCATAACAAATTGGGAATACTGAATCAGCTATTATTGAAAAATCAGGAATCGGACGGTGTTGAAGAAAGTACTCTACATCATCCATACCAGCTTCCTCATTTGTTCCAAATATTACTTTGTAATTGTAATTCAGATTATACTCATGTTCTTTAAAAAACAAAAGTGTATAAAGCGCACATATTGAAGGTCCTTTATTATCAGAAACTCCTCTTCCTACAAGATAACCTTCGTGTAATGTAGGAGAATAAGGTGGATAATCCCATCCTCCTCCTTCTTCAACTACATCAAGGTGGCCCCAAAAAGCTATATGTTTACTAGAATCATTATGATTTAATGAAGCACTACCACAATAATAATCACAGTTATCTGTCTCAAACCCCATTCTTTCACTTATTTCTAGGGCTTTATCAAGAACTTTTCTGCAACCATCACCATAAGGTAATGTGCTAGTATTATCCATTGCAACACTTTTTATTTCGACAAGCTCACAGATATTATTTACAATTTCAGATTTGTGTTGTTCAATAAATTTATCAATCTTTATTTCAAGGTCTCTATTTATTATCATATATCCCTCCAAATACATGAGGATATCCTAATCCTCCATTATAGGAACAACTTTTTGCTGCACAATCAGCAGCAAAATCGAGAGCTTTTTCCATATTTTCATCAGTAATATATGAAACTAAAAATCCCGCTATAAAACCATCTCCCGCTCCCATTGTATCAATCACTTGTGTTGATTTTACTGGTTGCAAGTATCTTTTATTCTTTCTTATAAATAGCGCTCCTTCAGAACCAAGTGTAATACCTATTACTTTAACCCCTAAAGAATTTACAACATCTATTAGTTCATTTATTTCCTCTTCTGTACGTTCACTCCCAGAGAAAAATGCAAATTTAACCAAGTGAGCCACTGACTTTACATATTCAAGTGTAAAGTCATCAGAAAAATCAAAAGATACATTGCATATTTGAGATATTTTTTCTAGATCCGGTTCTATATTTGAGTAAAAGCTTGTATGACATACATCAAATGTAGATATATAATCAAAATCATTCTGAGTCAATCTGAGTCTAAAAATATGTTGCGCTGTATCCTTTGGACCTCCTAAAAACACTCGATCTCCATCTTCTGTATGGGAAACTTGCGGCATACCTGTAGATGCATAAACCTTTCTTGAATAACTAAAATCAACATCTTCATCTTTCAAACACTTTTTAATATGTTCAGCAGGTTCATCATCACCAAACACACCTATATATGAACTCTTTTCTGCTCCATACCTTTTGCAGTTAACAGCAACATTAACTGCATTACCACCAGGGTAATAATTTTGTTGATCAAGGTAATAATCTACCACATTATCTCCTACACAAATGATCTTCATAACTATACACCTCCAACATCATTATCTTGATAAATAATCATATTAGTATTCCATTCTTCCCATATATCTTCTAACTGACATCATATGTCCTCTTGCATCAGCAAGAGCTTCAACATAGCTCTTAACTACCTCAGTCATTATAGCATGTGAAAAATATGGTTTAAATTCTTCTTCTAAACCTTCCATATTGAATTCTTTTGCATCTATAACTGTTAATTTAGACGAATTATTTTTAAGGAATTTGTGTGCTCTATCATCCATAACTCGCGCCTCACCAATACTTTTTAACATCATAAAAGGTACATCATAATCTGTAATTTCAAATGGTCCATGGAAATACTCACCTGAATGTATGCTTCCTGAGTTGATCCACTGCATTTCCATTAAAAAACATGCAGTAAGCGCATAAGCTTCTGGATATAACCCTCCACTTGCAATAGTGTACATTAGTGATTCTCTTCTGTATTCTTTACCAAAAGTTAAAGCAGCTTGACTAAACTTCTCTTTGCTTAATTCTATACAATTCTGTAAATTATTAATTGCTAAAATTGCTTTTTTAAACTTATCATCTTCAGTATAAATATCTAAAATTCCAAATACAATCTGGTATAACGTTCCACTTAAACCTTCAGATGCATCGACCTTATCTCCCCACTTATAGTGTATTACATGTTCTGCTGACTTGCTCAGTGGAGAATCTATACCATTAGAAATTGCTACTGTAAGCGCGCCCTTTTCGATTGCGAAAGTTGCTGCTTCTGCTGTTTCAGGAGTTTTTCCTGAATGTGAACATAAAATAACCACTGAATCTTTTCCTAATGCTTTAGGGCTACGAGTCATAAACTCTTTAGAATTATAAATATGAGAAGGTATTTCAGTCTCACGGTCAAATATATATTTTGCAGCCTCTAATGTTGCCATTGAACCCCCACATGCAACAAAATAAAATTGTTTAGCCTTCTTTTCCTTTACAACTTTTAAAACATTCTCTAGTTGAGTTGAGTCTTCTTTTTTTTCTATCATTATATCGAATCCCCTTTCGGATCAATTAGGTATTAATTTCTTGAGTCCTTATTAAATACACAATTCAATATCTTAAAAAGAATATGTTCAGATTATTCATCTGAACATATTTTAATTGAGATAGTGTGATCTGTTATTTCAATTCTTCTCTTAATCTGGTTGCAACTTCTTGTACATCAATCATAATTTGCTCCGGTGTAATTTCCTTATTATCTAGTTTTTGTAAATCTACAAGATATACTTGTGCTATCTTTGCATGTACATCAGCATCAAACCAGTTAACATTACCTTCTGCATTTTGGATATATTTCATACCTTCAATAAGAGGAACAATTGTTGTAACCTCTTCAATATTCTCTATTACATTAGTTTGTGCATTTACCCAGTGAAGTTCTGTTACAAATTTAGAAACTACTTCATCACTTAATGTATATTCAATAAATCTCATAGCTTCTTCTGGATGTTCTGTATTAGCATGTACAGCATAACCATCAGGTGCTCCTGTAATTAAATTCTGATTTCCTTTACCCTCTTCAATTGCTGGGAACGGAAACATACCAATATTGTCAAGAAAATCTGGTGCATCTTTAACAAAATCTGAGATTGTTATAAATTGGTCATAGTACAACGCACAATCACCATTTAAGAAGCCTGAATACGTATATCCCCAATCATATGCTGTAACGTCTTCATTCATATATTTGTGAAGTTCATCATATATTTCGAGTGCTCTTACATATCCTGGATCATCAAATACGCCAGTAGAAGGCTCATAATCAACAGCTCTTACATCCTCTGGAACCATTTTTTGATTTAGAGTTGTCATATAATGCGCTCCTGCCCAAGGTGATACATTTCCATGATAAATAGGTGTAATTCCTGAAGCTTTAATTTTTTCTAAAAGTGAAATAAATTCTTTATATGTTTCGGGTGGTGTTAAACCAAGATCTGCAAATATTCTTTTGTTGTAATAAAATACCTTAGCATCCACTTTAATAGGTACTCCATATTGCCTACCATTATAACTAAAAGCATCCATTTGGCCTTTAACCATAGTGTCATAAGTGCCACTTTCTTTCAGTTGATCAGTAATATCTAGAACCAAATCTTCTCTAACGAATTTATTCAGGTATTCTCCTGCCCATGTAAAGAAAATATCAGGCGCATTATCAGAAGCAATAACCGTCTTTATTTTTTCTTTATATGCGTCATTTGTAGCAGTTGTAGCTTCTACTTTAATGTCTGGATTTTCTTTTTCAAAATCTGCAATCATTTCCTCAACGGCAGATTTGGCCGGTTCAACAGTCCAACGGTGAAAAATTTTGATTGTTGTAACTTCATTTTCCTCATTGTTACCTTCATCTTCATTTGACTGTTGACATCCAACCATCGTAATGCTTAATAATAATACAATAGCAAAAATTAATAAAATGTTTTTTTTCATTCTTTCTCCTCCTAATATTTTAGTTCAATAGATAATTGCAAAACTAATCAACCATTGCAATTACTGTACTTATTTTATCTATTTTAAATAGTTTTCTCCAATATGGGTATCCATCCAATAACTAAAAAACCAAAAACCATGAAAGAATAAAACTATACCAAACTTTTATCAACTATCTCTCTTCGATATCAATGAGAAAAATCGTAAATTTCTCTCTGATAACAGTAGTGATTATTTTGAATCTATTTTAATGTTTTTAATTTCTCAATATTGAGAAATATTGGTTATCCTTTGGTACCTCCTGCTGTAAGCCCTGTAACGAAATATTTTTGTAAGAATATAAAGAAAATAATCATTGGGATTGTTGCAAGAATTATACCTGCAAGTAATGGTCCCCAGCTAGTAGATAGTGCATCTCTAAATGCCATTAATCCTATTGGTATTGTATAAAGACTCTCACTTTCAATAAAGATTAATGCAAAAATAAACTCGTTCCATGAAAACATTGCAGCCATTATTCCACACGAAGCTAAAATTGGTTTACTAACAGGTAATACTACTTTCATAAATACTCCAAAGCTACTACATCCATCAATTATTGCCGCCTCTTCAATTTCTTTTGGAAAACTTGCGAAATATGGATACATAAAAAATACTGAAAATGGTATTCTAAATGCAATGTACGGCAGTATCATAGCAAAATATGTGTCATAAATATTTATAGCTTTAAGCATTTCATAAAGTGCAATTGTTGCAACCTGCTGTGATATTAGGAGTCCCCCTATAATAAAATAAAATATTTGATTTCTCCATTTAAAATCAAATCTTGATAGCCCATATGCTGCAATCGCTGCCATAAACGTTGAAACTACAACAGTTATTAATGTCACAATGAAACTATTGAAATAGTATATACCTATTCCTCGTTGCCATGCAATAACATAGTTTGACCACAAAGGATTTTTTGGAAAACCAAAGTTATTAATGTAAAATTCCTGATTTCCTTTTAAGGAATTTAAAAATGTCCATATTAAAGGATAGACAACTCCAATGACCATTATAAAAAAAACAATATATATTATTGTTTTTATAATATTGAATTTTACAGCTTCTTTATTAATATTCACTTTAATTATCCTCCTTTTGAATTTTACTAAGCTTAATTTGAATCAATGAAGCTGTAAAAGTTATCACAAACATAAGAACGCCTATAGTCGCTGCATAACCAGTCTCATCGTAAAGCCAAGCTGCCCTATTCAAGTATGTTCCTAAAACCTGGGAAGCATTTCCTGGCCCACCATGCGTCATTACTTGCACTTCATTAAATACTTTAAAAGCTCCAATTATCGTAATTACAGATGTAACTACTAACATTCCTTTTATTCTTGGTATAGTTATATAACGTGCTTTTTGAAATCCACTAGCACCATCGATGTCTGCTGCTTCGTATAATTCTACTGGGACTTTTTGAATTGCTATTATCAATAACATCGCAATATATCCAGTATAATGCCACTGACTCATTGCTATAATTGCAAAAATTGCTGTTTTAGAATTTCCCAGCCATGCCATTGCAAGGTTTCCTAATCCTAGATACCTTAAAATGCTGTTTAACATTCCAATGTCTGGTCTATATATAAACCACCACATAATACTTACAACAGTAATTGAAATTACTGACGGTATAAAATAAGTTGTTCTAAAAAAAACTCTCAATTTTCCAACATATTTACTTTCAATAACAAGTGCAATCACCAATCCAAAACCAACTTGACAAATTAATGATATTATTGCGTAATATGAGTTGTTTTTAAGGGCTATTAATATAACTGGATCATGCAGAAGTCTTATATAGTGATCCAATCCAATAAAAGCTCTAGTTGATGAATATGCACTCATCCGAAAAAAACTAAAATAAAAGTTTTGAATTATTGGATAATATATAAATACTAACATGAAAATTATTGTGGGGGCTACATACAAATATGGTGTTATTTTTCTATTCACATTTACCTCCTTATCATAATAAATTTAAAGTCTTGAATTCAATTAATACTTAATTAATATTTACAATGCGAAAAAAAGTCTCCCCTTTCTTTTTTTATTATTGTCTGAATATTCATGCAATTCAGAATCTGGTATAACCAAGATATGCCTTGCATTATATTGTGTCAATTCATATTGTATTCAATTGTTATCTTTTATTGAATAACTTTATAGGACTAATTTATCATATCTATTTATCTATTACAAGTAAAATATAAATTACCAGCAACGATTTATAGAACATCAAAGTGAATACTAAGCTCAGGAACAACTGATATGACAATAGATAATCACTTAATCAAAAAAAACTATAATTTGTTTAATTATAGTTTTTTTTCTTGAATAATAATTGTCAATAGTTTATCATATAAATTATAGAATACAACTTTATAATACTAATTTGAAATACATTTAAAACACTTGGAGGCTATAATAATGTCAAAACTAAATTCGAACGCTGCACAACCATTATATAAACAATTATACGAATCTATTAAATATAGCATAGGTACTGGAGAATATTCCCCAGGTCAACGTCTTCCTACAGAAGAAAAGCTTTGTGAAATTTATGCAGTTAGCCGTACTACAGTTAGAAATGCGCTTGCCGAACTAGAAAAAACAGGGTTTATTACTCGAAAAAGAGGTAAAGGTACATTTATTACCAAGAAGCAAATTCCTCACCAATTAACTAAAAAACTTAGTTTCTCAGAGACTTGTATTCTTAATGGGTTTAAGCCAGGAGCAAAAATAATACGTGCTTCAATTGAGTTAGCATCACCACTTGATGTAACAATGCTAAAAATTGAAAATAACGAAAGAGTTGTTGTAATTGAACGTATACGTTATGCAGATGGAATACCAGTTTCAATTGAAGAGAATCGATTCCCTAAAGAGTACGCATATCTACTAAATGAAGAATTAAACGACACGTCACTTTACGAAATACTGAAGGATAAATATGGAGTACAAATAATAGATAATCGTGCTACAGTAGAAATAGTATTTGCAACTTATGAACAATCACTATATTTAAATGTTAAAGAAGGTTATCCACTTCTATGTATTACGACATGTCCAGTTGATACTGATAACAAACCCGTTCATAGTTTGCGTCATTTTACTGTTGGAGATAGATTTAGATTTATTCTATAACAAACAATATTTCATAAATTTTAGACAAAATAAAGCTTCAACAAATAAATTGTTGAAACTTCCTTTTCTTTTAAACTGATAAATTATCTAAGGTATTAGCTTTTTTTTAAAGGACTAAACGTACTCTTTCATCACAGGGTTGGAAATTGAATTCAAATTATTTTTACATCAAGATCGAAAACATATGAATCAAACAAATTATATTGTGACTCTGGTATCAATGTTGTGTCTGTTTTTTATAAAAAAAATACATACTTATTTCTAATTATTATATTTTATTGATCATGTCCATATATTTTTAAAAACCCATACGTCAACAGTACATTTTTATCCAAATATCTTTTTAATACTCTTCATAATTAACAATATCGCGTTTTTCAAATGCACTTCTACTACTTTTTACTTAAAAAAACTGTTAGCTCTATAACAAACTAACAGACTTCATTATATTAGATTTTTTAGAATACATTACTTTATTTTGATTACAACTCTACCTTTGGCACTCCCCTTTTTAAGGTAGTCATAGGCTTCCTGCACTTGTTCAAATGATTAACTACGGTCGATTGTAGGTTTTAGTATTTAGTCGTTAAAGAGCTGTGTGAGATGAGAAAGCATTTCTCCACTAGGCCACATAAAGAAAAACTCAAAATTAACATTGAATTTCTCAGCAAGATATTCAGTGCCTTGACCTTTAAGTAAAACGATTGAGCCACCTTCTTTTAAGATTTTAAAAGAGTTTTCCATGATTTCTCTCCCTAACATGATTCCTTAGATTCTCTAAGTATCCTAATTCATTAAAATTAAGTGACTATTTTTACAAATAAAAATAACGCTAACCAATAGATTAGCGTTATAATTTTTATTTTTTTGCTACTAGATAGTACCATATTCATCTTAACTAATAGCAAAAGTCTATTATGTTTATCTTAATTCAGCTTCTAATTCTTCTTCTAATTTCTTGATAATCAATTCATATTTCTTTGTTACTTCTTTTTCTTTTAATGTCCGTTCTTTTGATCTGAAGATTAAATTATAGGCCATAGATTTATAACCTTCATCAATTTGTTCCCCTTCGTAAATATCAAATAATGATACATTGGCTAAATGTTTACCACCATAATTATTAATAACATCAATAATTTCTTGATGAGAAACATCTCTTTTAATGAGCAAAGCAATATCTCTTTCAATTGATGGGTATTTAGGAATTGACTCAAACTTAATTTCAATATCTGCTTGTGTTAATAAGGCGTCAAAATCTAAATCGATTATATAGACACGTGCCTCTACATCAAAATTCTCCATTGTTTTAGGATGCATTTCTCCGATCGTACCCAGCACTTTCCCATTTAAGTCTATTCTTGCACACTTACCCGGATGATACATTGAATTGTCACTTTCCTTTAAGAGACGGTAGTCTTCAATGCCTAACCCTTCTAATAAATTCTCTAAGACACCTTTTATCGTGAAAAATGTTTCTTCTTCACCAAAACCGCTTATAACTAATCTTTTCTTCTCATAGGGTTCATCCACAACAGGAATTTGTTTTGGAATAAATATATTTCCCAATTCAAATAATCTAGCTTCTTTAATATTTCTATTATAATTGTTCTTAATCACTTTTAACATATTTGCAATTAGTGTTGTACGCATCATACTAAATTCTTCACCTAATGGATTTTTTAATTCAACATAACGTCTTAAATAGCTTTCTTTTGAAATGCGTAGTTCATCTAAAATTGATGGGCTAACAAATGAGTAAGTCGTTATTTCACTAACACCTGATGAAAACAATATATCCTTTGTTAAGGATTCAAGCTTTTGACTGTATGTTTTTTCTCCCCATGTATTACCAGCGGGAAGAGTCTTTTCAATGTTTTCATAACCGTATATTCTTGCTATTTCTTCAACAAAATCTATTTCTTTATTCAAATCCAATCTAAACAATGGTGGGATTGCAGTAATTATATTATCCACTACTTTAGTTTGAATACTTAATTTATCTAAAATAGATATCATTTCATCTGCTTTCATAGATGTCCCTAATAGATCATTTACCCGACTCACCCGAATAGAAATTTCTTTTTCCTCAACTTTTCCCGGGTACTCATCAATAATACCCTTGACTACTGTTCCTACGCCTAACTTCTCGATTAAATGACAGACCCGATCAGCAGTATCTTTTACAATCGATGGGGAAATTCCTTTTTCATATCTAGAGGAAGCTTCGGATCTTAGTCCCACACTTTTTGATGTTTCTCTAATGTTTTTAGCATCAAAATTTGCGACTTCAATTAAGATGTTTTTAGTATGTCCTTTTACTTCTGTTGCATCGCCGCCCATAACACCAGCAATAGCCACTGGTTCTTTGGCATCACAAATGACTAAATTATCTTCTGTTAATTTTCTTTCAACAGCATCTAAAGTCGTAATTTTTTCGCCATTTTTAGCTCTTCTAACGATGATTTGATTGCCTTCTAAAGTATCTAAATCAAAGGCATGAATTGGTTGCCCATATTCTAACATACTATAGTTAGTAATATCAACAACATTGTTTATTGGACGCACACCTGCTTTCATTAACGCTAATTGTAACCAGGTGGGAGATTCTTTTATTTCAACATCTTTTATGACACGACCTGCATATCTAGAACATAAATCTTCATCTTCAATTTCTATTGAAACGTAGTCACTAACATCATCTACTTCACTTTCAATTGATAAATCTGGTAAGTTTAAAGATTTATCAAAAGTTGCTGATGTTTCTCGTGCCATACCTAACATACTTAAACAATCTGGACGATTCGGCGTGATTTCAAATTCAATAATTGGATCATCTAAATTTAAAGCCGTCTTTATATCCTCACCTAACGTAAACTCTCCCCTTAGTATATAAATCCCGTGAACATATTTTTGAGGAATAACACTTTTAATAAAGCCCATTTCTTCTAAAGAACATAACATCCCTTCAGAAACTTCTCCACGTAATTTACCTTTCTTTATTTTTGTACCGTCTGCAATTATTGCGCCGTTTAAAGCCACTGGAACATAGTCATTCACATGACAATTTGTTGCACTTGTAATGATTTGAATTTTATTTTTGCCAACATTGACTTGCATAATGAATAAAGTATCTGCATTGGGGTGCTCTTCAATGCTTTCGATTTTTCCAATAACAATATTTTTAAAACCATTCCCCAAATTATTAATACCCTCTGTATTCGAACCACTCATAATCAATTCTTTTTCTAATAGATCAATCGACATTTCATCTACTTTTACATATTTATTTAACCAATTCATTGGTACTAACATTTATACCCTCCTATTAAAACTGCTTTAAGAACCTAACATCATTTTCAAATAAAATTCTAATATCATCTATCTCATACTTCAACATTGTAATTCTGTCTATACCCATGCCAAAGGCAAATCCACTGTATTTTTCTGAATCGATTCCGCATTCTTCCAGTACATTTGGATGGACCATACCACACCCTAAAATTTCAATCCAACCATTACCACTACAAAAACGACAACCGTCGCCGCCACATTTAAAGCACGTTACGTCCACTTCTGCACTTGGTTCTGTAAATGGAAAATCATGGGGTCTAAATTTCGTCTTTGTCTGTTCACCAAATACTCTTTTAGCAATAAGATCTAATGTCCCTTTTAAATCAGCCATTGTAATGTTTTCATCAATAACCAATCCTTCAATTTGATGGAACATTGGAGAATGCGTTGCATCTAATTCATCAAATCTGAAACAACGTCCTGGTGAAATAATTTTAATAGGTGGCTCCTGGTCAATCATTGTTCTAATTTGAACAGGTGATGTTTGTGTTCTTAATAATAATTCATCATTTATATAGAAAGTATCTGAATAACTTCTAGAGGGATGATCTTCAGGTGAATTTAAAGCATCAAAGTTATTATATACTGTCTCAATCTCAGGCCCTTCAGCAACCATGAACCCCATGCCGATAAAAATCTCGCTTAATTCATCAATCATCTTACTAATCGGATGTTGATGTCCCCGTTCTCTTCTAATGCCAGGAATTGTTACATCAATATTTTCCTGTCTCAATTGTTCTTCTAATTGTTTTTCTTCTAGAATTTTTTTGTATTTTTTTAATTTTCCTTCAATTTTATTTCTTGTAATGTTTCCTTTTTTACCAATAATTGGTTTCATTTCATTTGGTAAAGAGCCCATATTCTTTAAAATATTAGTTACTTCACCTTTTTTCCCTAAATACTTTACTCGAATAGATTCAAGTTCTTTTAATGTTTCGCTTCCATCAATTGCTTTAATTGCTTTTTCTAAAATTAAATCTAGCTTTTTCTCCACAATGTACTCCTTTCTAAAACAAAAAAACTCCCTCCCCAAAAGGGACGAAGTTTGATCCGCGTTACCACCCAAATAGTCATAATGACCACTCTTAACATGTATCGTATGTTAACCGACAATATTTTTAGTATTGCAGCTCCAAAGCGAACTTCATTATAAAAAACTATAAAGGTTTCCAGCGCATCCTTCTCTCTATAAAAGTTTTTTAAAACTACTTTCTTTTTCTAAGCTTTATATCTTAATTGCCATTATAGCATATTATTTATTTGGACTCAATCTTTTCTTTAATCTTATACATCATTATACCAGCAGCTATACCTGCATTCAAACTTTCTGCAGTACCTTCAATAGGTATATTTACTGTATGGTTTGCCTTTGATAAAAGAAGATCCTCTATACCAGACCCTTCATTACCGACAATCAATACGACTTTTTTTCCGTAATCAACAGCATCATAGCTTGTTTTT
>Ga0209414_1001029_pt1 | contig 13381 bp, 3 predicted proteins | sample LakVidmifraction_4_FD_181154 | JGI IMG/M metagenome (GOLD analysis project Ga0209414, IMG submission 181154) | Hypersaline microbial communities from Lake Vida, Antarctica - Brine Hole Two &gt;0.2 micron (SPAdes) (version 2) | ecosystem: Environmental > Aquatic > Non-marine Saline and Alkaline >... | reverse complement strand
GCAACACCTGGAGCGTCAGCGCTAACGCGTTGTCGGTCTGACCACAGAAATCCACCCGCCCGCCATCCGCGCGCGTGCCCTGCGCCAGCGCCTGCTGCTGCGGATGCCACAACTGGTCAATCAAGTCCGCGTAGTCTGGCAGCGCTTCACCAGCAATGCCGCAGTAGGCTCGCATCTCAGCCACGGCGCGCCAGGATTGAATGGCGAGGAGCACTTCCCACGTACAGATGTCTTCCGCCGTATTCAAATTCCACTCCGGCCATTTCCAACCGCCCGTGGCCCGGCGCAGATCGTAAGCGCGCAGCGTCGCTTCGGAAACGTTCAGCAACCGCTCGGCGCGCGCCCGATCATTGGTAAACGATAGATATTGCCACGCGCCTGCCGGAAACCACAGGTCGTGCGCCGGGATTGCCTTCACCCAGGCACCGTGGCCGGGTGCCCAGCAGGGAATGTGACCGCAGGCCTCGAAGTAGTTAGAGAAATCGTCAAATTTCTTGGCAACCAACCGCGAATCGCCGAATCCATACATCACCCCATCATTAACGACGACCATATCAGGTCCGCCCCAACCTTGTCGCTCGCGCCGGGAATTGTCCACCAGTGTTGTCAGCGAACATTGCCGCAGGGTCGCCAGACATAAGTCCCAGATCGCATTCAGCGTCGGGTCGGAGCAGCGAAAGGACATTGGCTCGTCGTAGGGGAACAGATGTTCTTCGATCTGGACCTCGTGGAGTGTGGCCGGCGGGCTGCACGAGATCTGAAGATACCGGAAGCCGCGGTCGTGAGGCAGGCGTACGTGACGACGACCGGCCGGAAGAATCACGCGGTCAGCCAGACTGTGCCCTTGCGTGCAGGGATTGACCCGGCCCGCCAGTTCCAATGAATCACCGTAGGCGATGTCCACGGTCAGTTCCTGCTCGGCCTCGATCTCCAACAGCACACAGCCGCTGGTTTGCGCGCCGCTGTCGAGGGTGAAGTAGCATTCACCTTCTGCCGCCGGAACCCGTAACGGCCACGCGACTGGTGTCGGCAGTCCATACACCGTTGGACCCGCTTCGTTGAAAATCGGCCCCAACTGCGAAGCGGGCCGCACACACGATTCAAGGTGCTGCGCCGCCAGCCGTTTGGCAACATCCTCCGCCAGCGATACTGGCAAAGGAACCGGATCGTGCGCGACACCGGCATCAATCAGCGTCTGCACCGGCCGCTGAACGCAAGTCAACGCCGGGATAGGTGCGGGACGCAGTTCGCCCCGGTCGGGATGCAGAGGGATGACTCGCGCCGGAGCCCAGGCCGGAAACGCCTCGCGCAAATCGGCAATGATCAACCGGTGCGACGCGAACAAACGCCAGCCCGTTGGTCCGGGCATCCGATAGCCGGGCAGCGGTCGCGCTTCCCAGCGTGGTCCGGTCGGAACGTGTTCCCGATCGGTCTCCAAAACACCGAACACGCCTGCCTGGATTGGCTCGGCGTCGCTGCAATCCATCCGTCGCCCCTCGAACCACACTTCAAGCAGCAGTTCATTGTCGCCCGCTGTCAGATACGGCGACAAATCCAAAGTCGACTCATACGGATAGCGATGATGACTCAGCACCGGCCCCACGCCCACCGGCTGCCCATTACAGAAGAGGGTGTACAACGTATCAGCAAACCCCGTCCACGTGGCGTGCGACGTCGCCGCGAACGAAAGCCTAAACTGCGCAAGTTGGCCTTCCGCATCGGCATCGTTCTGCGTCCATATCCATTGCGCGTCTTTCACCTGCTGGGGACCATTCGGTATCATTACTCTACCTCCACCTCACCCCACTGTGCGGGCTTCAAGCGACTTTCGTTGGGAATTTCGTTGACGCGGTTGGGAAACCTGGGAACGATATCGCCAGGTCCGCCTGTCTTCATGTGGACCAAGTGGTTCTCCATCCACGCGATCTTTGAGCTGAAGACATCCTGCGCATCCAACGCAATCCAGGGCACGCATTGCTGAAGCATCACATGAAGCCGGATGTTGCTGTTGCCCAGCAGGCGGCGGTCCGCAAGCCAGAGCTCGCGAAAGGCTCGCGTGTCGGTCAACTCAGCCTCGAAGAGCAGGATGAGTTGACGGCGTTCCTCATCGGCGTCGAGTTCCCCCCGGCCGCGCATCAGGCGATTGGCACTCATCCGGATAAAGCGTACCACGCTGCGGGTGCACAGGAGGTGGGCACGCACGACCTGCTTTTCCCACGGAAGAATCTGTTCAGCCCAGACTCCCTGCCCGTGCAACCGGGCAAAGGCGGCGTCAGCCTGTTCCCAGGCATCGGCACAGGCAGTGAACATTTCAAGCAGCGTCGGGATCGCACCCGGCGTCATGAAATTGGCCGGCGTGAAGAACCAGACCCGATGCCCCTGATCAAGACCGCTGATCATGCCGGGATCGAACGGCAGGCCCATGCAGATTTCGATCGTACAGCGGCCCGACAGATTGGCCACATCCGGGGAGTTGAACGCCACGGGGCGCAACGCCAGCGCCGCCTCGGCCAATTGATAAGCCCGCGCGGCGGAGTCCATTTCGGCCGCCGGGTAAAGGCGCCCTAAGGTTTGCCGGACCAGCGAACTCGCCGCAGATTGAGACCCGTTCTGATAATCCCGTATGACCTCGGTGTTGATCCCCGGATAAACGCCGCCGCAGTCGTAATCGAACCAACCGACCACACCGACGCGACGGAGGTCGCAAAGCCGTTCCGCCACCCGATTCGGCGCAGGCGTATACGGCAACCAGAAATACTCGAGCGAGTGACCAAACGGCACCATGTCCAACGTGGACCAACCGCGCTCTTTCGCCGTGGCGATTTCGCCTTTGATAAAATCGGAGATGCCGTTCAGGCCCAGCGCGCAGTCGGTGACTACTCCCAGCTCCCGGCCCTGCCAGTATTGCTTGAGGCCGTAGGTGGAGCGGCTGATGAGGAACGTTCGGCGGCCCTTGAGGAGCTCGGCAAGGGGGGCAATTTCATCGGGCGTCCACCACCAAGTGTAGGGGATATATTCAAAATCCGCACGGTGCAGCCCCGCCCTATCCACTGCCCCCACCACCGCGGCGAGTACACGCCGCATCAATTCCGACCGAGCTACGCCCTTGCAACGGGGGCAGGTGTCGTTGCACAGGCAGGCGTCATTATCGTGAGTTCCGAATGCAAGCCCATCGATACGCGACACCTGACGGAATGCTTCAGTGGCCATCTCCTGGAAAGCCGTCAGCGCTTCGGGCACACTGAGGCACCAGGAAATGTGGTCGCAGGGCGGGCGATCCCAACCCCCGTGTCCCCGCCATTCCTGCGGAAAAAAGCCCCAGGCTTCCACTGGAATCCGGGGTTCCCAGACCTTCAGATAGATCTTCATCCCGCGTTCATGCGCCAAGGTGCACGCCAAGTCGATCCAGTCTCGCAGCCGCTGCCGGTGCTCACCCCAGGCCAGATCGTAGAGTGAGATCAGCCGGTAGAGCGTCCCGAACTGCGATGCGTTCCCCGAACGCGGCGGCTGAAATGGATCATTCTCCAGATAGACCCCGGTGTAGCCGATCTCCTTCAGCCAGTCGAACCAGGCCGGAGAGAGGATGTCCGGCCTACATTCGGGAATGAAGGCCACCGCATGGGTGAAGCGGCCCGTACCGGCGGAGGGTGCTTGTTTGCTATGTGTCATTTTGGTTTCTCCGTAGGCGTTAGAGTTTAGCGCTCTGTTACTCCACCCGCAATTCGGTCATAAAGCAATCCGTCATGCCACCGGCGGCCAGCCCCAGCAGCACATGGCCGGCGGGAAGCTCGATCATTCCAGAGAAGGTGGTGAACTCCTCTTCCTTGGGATCCAATTTCGCCCAGCCGACGGTGATGCGCTGGGTGACGAAGGGCTTGAGCGCGTCGCCTTCAGGGCTGAGTGAGCCAACCACCTTGCCGTTGGCGAAGACCGTGAAGACCGGTGCGGGCCGCTCGTTCTTCACCACCTGGTCGCGCACCCGCAGGATGGGATCCCAGCCCGGCTGATTCATGGGCAGGTCGTCGAAGTACTTGGCCGCGGCCTTGACCGTAACCTTGTAGGTGCTGGCCTTCGGGAAAGCCACGGTTCCCTGCACGGCATCACTCCAGCGGAAATCGACCGTCTTACCCGCTGGCCAGTTGACCAACCGCAAGTCCCCCTGCTCGTCGCGGAGGTAGAGGAGAAATGCATCGAGGGGTATCGGGCCAGGTGCCTGCGGTGGCGTGATCCAACTCAGTAGTTTAGCCTCGCGGTAGCCGCGATAGATCGATTCCGGCGACCGCGCGGCGTTCGCAGTTTCGCGATCGAGGTCGACGACCTGCGTGACCTTGGCGTCGGTGCCAGCCAATGTCAGTAAGCCGTCGCTAGAGCCGGCCGCAAAGCCGCCGCCACTCAGGGCGAACAACCGCGGGTACGCACCGGCCTGGAACTCGCCCAGCACCGCGCCGTCCGCCGAGACGATGCGCGTCAGCCCCTCCCGCCCAGCCAGCGCCACCTGCGTGCCATCGGCGGCAACCGCCACTCCACAGAGGTAGTCCGTCGGCAGGGTCACCGTCACCACCTTGCCAGTGGCCTTGCTGTAGATCTGGATGTCGTTGGCATTGACATCAAGACGGTAAGCCACCAGAATTTCGCCACCGGCGCTCTCCTGGAACTGCTGCCGTATGCGCCATTCGTTCTTATGAGCCACCGGCTTCTCTGTGGTCAGGTTGAATCCGGCTAAATCCTGCCCGCTGCGGTTGTCAATCACCCGGGTGCCCTTGAGCATGTTCGCTTCATCCAGCACAACTTCCGCCTGGTAGACAGGCGTGGCCGACTTCGCCACCGGCAGCGGGTCGCTGAAAACGGCCGACTCGCCATCTGTGCTCACCCGGTACAGGGCCTTGCCGCTCTCCACAATGACCTCGTCGGAGGGCAATAGGGCCTTGAACTCGCCGACGGCATTCCACAGCATTTTGCCGGTGGTGGACCAGGCCGTGGTTAGGCCGTAATCAGCGGTGACCAGCAATTTGTCGCCGCACACGGTCCTGCTGCCCGTGCCAAGCGCGGGTAGAATCGTCACCAGCCCCGCCTGATTGACGATGGCGACGTTCTGTCCGTAACGACTCAGTGTGACAGCCAGCCCGTTCCCCAGTGTCTGCACGCCGGTCACGGAGACCATGGAGAAACGCTCCGGTGACGCCTGCGGCGCCAGAACACTCTGGCCTTTGCCGGTCAGCCCCTTCACAGGCACAGTGGTGGCGGTAACCAGCGGCAAGCCCCGACCCCTCAGCATCTTTTGGCGTGCCGTACGCACACCATCGGTTACCGGATCGGTGGCCGGTGGATTGAGCAGTGCTGCGATGCCGGCCTCAAGCCCGGCGGCATCAGCCGCGGCAACAATAAGCGTGTCGGCGTCGCGGCTGAGCGCCTGCGGCAGCCACTGCACCAGCGCCCCGCCGGGGGCATCGGTCTCCGTGTCGTTCCACGGCAGGCCGGACGCTTTCACCGCGTCGAGCACAGGGTTCTTGCCGGGCGTTCCCAGGAGCAGGAGCGGTTTCCCAAAACGGTAGCCCGTGAAGGCCGAGCCGTAGAAATTGCCGTTGACTTGGTCACGGTGATTCTCGAAGCGCACCCGGCCGATTGCCTCGCCGCGGTCCACTTCGGCGTTGGCGGGCTGTTCCTCCGGCGCAACGGCATAACTCAAGGCGTAGGTGACCATTTTCGGATCCTGCCAGACGCGGGCGGCGATGCCCTGCTTTTTCAAACCAGCCACTGCCCGCTCAGCGGCGGGGAGCATCTCCGGTGCGAACACAGGCACCAGCAGTTCAGGTTTATCGGCCAGGAAACGGCGCACGGCGGACGGGTCGCGCACGGTGGCACCAGTCAACGTCTGAGCCTGCGGAATCTCGCCGGCCTGCACCGTCACCGGCAACGCGACGCCACTGCCATCGAGCAGTTGGCGGGCCTCAAGGCGATACGTCCCCGCCGCCAGGAACGCGCCGGTCGGTAGTTCATCGGCAAGTACGCCATCCGCACCGGTGGCCCGGTACAAGGTGCACAGCGGCTCGCCTTGCGGGCTGCGCAGCGTCAGTTCAATCGGCACCACAGCCGCCAAGGCAGCACCGCGAGAATCGGTCGCCTTATAGAGTATCGGCAGCATCTCTCCGGCGAGAAGCGTCTGCCGCGCATCCAGCGTTCCCTCGCCAACCGCTGACGGATACATGGCGTAGAGCCGCCCCGGCACCGACGTCATGTCACAGGATACGACGAGTGCCCCACCCCGCCGCACTGGCTGCACCTGAGTACGGGTAAACACATCATAGACCGCCGTGGACGCGCCCAGCAACGGCGAGAGTCGCAGGGTCGCGGTGAGCGGCATCCAGCTTGAGGTGGCGCCACGACCGTGCTCAGCACTAAGAGTGAACTGCTGGTAGATGCCGCCGAACGTGGCCTCCTTGCTGAAGAGCCGCGCAAAATCGAGCATGCTGTCGTTGGCGACCGCCGCAAAGGTGGCTGCGCCGCCGGTTAGTGTGCAGACGGCTACGTCCGTATTTGAGCTGTCCAGGGGCACGTGGTTGACGGCGTCCTGTAGGAGCGCGCGCAGTTGCGGGCAACGCTCCGCCGCCAGGGCACGCATATCGCCCACAGTCTGGTCTCCACGGTTATAGGCGGTGAACGCATTCCAGGGATGCCCCAGATCGCGGAAGGGCAGATCGAGGGCGGACGACCGCTCGATGAACGGCCACTTCACTGAACTGGCGGAGTCAGCCACGACGCGGCCGCCTCGGGCCACAAAGGCCTCCAGTCCCTTCATGGCCGTCGCCGTCAATTCCTCCTGCTGCCCCAGAACGATGACCACGTCCAGATCAGCGGACAACGGTCCGCCCAGCATTTCTTCGGTCACCAGCGCCGGCGGCAACCCGATATGCGAGAGCAGGTAGAGCATTTTGAACATGCCGTCCGTATAGGATTGCGCATAGGGCGTCATGGCGATCTGCCGCTTCGAGTAGAGCAGTCCGACACGCGGCTGGGGTATAGCGGCGGCAAATACGCCGCCAAACTGTTTCATCAGGTGGCCGCTCAGCGCCACTTCCTGATTCTGCGGACTGTTGGACGCGAGCATCCGGCTGCCACGATTCCCGTACGTCAGCGACGACCCCATCTCGAAGGAATACCCGGTGCCCTGGGCACCGCGCCCCGCCAAGAGGAGCGAATTGCGAAAATGATTGCCGGGCAGCCCGCTCGCGCTGAACACGGTATCAAGCCAGAGCGGCTGTCCGGGTCGGCGATTGCCGTTCAGCAGCGTGGCCGCCAGCGCGGTCTCATAGATGTGCTCGGGCGCGCCGCCCTGGTCGTCCCACACGGAGACGAAGCGGAAATCCAGCGGCTCGTATGCGCCGGGGTGGTAGTTGCCGCCGCGCGGCGTGGCGTGGTTTATGGTGTTGGCGGACGAGTGCACCAACGTGGGATCGAGGCCGCGCAGTGCTTCGAGATAGCCGGTGTAGCGGCGGGCGTTGAGCGACATGATCGTGTCGTACCAGGCGAAGCCGCGTGCCTTGAGTTGCGCCAGCGTTTCCGGCGTCACCTGCGGACTGCGGGCGGCGATTTCATAGGCCCAGCGGCGGGTGGGCTGATCCATGTAACCCATGGACTCCGGCGAACGCACCGCCACAGCCAGCCGCATGGCGTCGGCGGCACCGAGCCCCTCGAATCCGGTTTCCTTCTTGAATGCGTCCAACAAGGCCTGTTGCTGCACCCCCAGGTATTGCTTCAACTGCGGCGCCAGCTTGTCCCACCCCCAGTAACTGGCCAGGTGATTGTAGTTGCCGTCGTCGATCGGGAAGCCGCAGGGATCGTAGTCGAACAGATACCCGGCGAAGGAGGGATAACGCATGCGGAAGGCGTTGCCCAGCACCATGCGGCGCCGATATTCCCCATCGGTCGTCGGACTGGAATGCGGCGGGTTGAAGCTGAACGGCCGCGTGGCGTCCTGCGACCATTGCAGTATCTGCCCGTTGGCGAGTTCGTCGAACCGGCGGTTCTCCGCGTCGGCGGACGGCCCCTTCTCGCCGGTGAAGGAACTTTCCATAAACGAGATGGCCGCTGTCTGGTTGGCCAGACGCGCCTGGGGCGCAACCAATGCATCGCCGCCGTTATCATTGATCACCATGCCGGGGGACGTGACCGTCGTCTCCCGCACGGTGAAGGTCACCGCCGCCTGCGCCTCGCCGACCAGCGCGACGGCTGTGTAGTTTCCGTCTCCCAGCCGCTTGGTCGGTAGTAACAGGTGCAGGCGGGCCACGCCCGCAACCGGGCTCAGTTTCCCGCGATAAACCGACACACCCGCCGTGCCGGCCGGTGCCAGAGTCACGACGGCCTCCGCCGGCGCGGCCAGCGGAGTTGTGAGCGTCAACCCGACCTGTTCACCGCGCCAGAAGACCTGGCGGCCCGAAGCCGTCACCAGGCTGGCTTCCGAAGGAACCGCAGATGTGGCCTGCTCCTTGGATGCATCCTCGGCTCCGCTTACGTTGGTGATTGCGAAGGTCGCAACCGCCAGTGCGACGGTCATTAATCTTGCGTTGTATTTCCTATTCATTCTCATTTTATCCTTTTCGTTGTTTATTATCATTTACTGTTTGAGTCCGTTGCGGGAGTCGCGCCCCCATTTTCAATTCGAAAGTTAGTGAGTCTTTTCATTAAGCTTCTCTCTGGTGTATCCAGGGAAAGCGCATCACTTGTCGGACGATGGCACACCGCAGAAGCGCAGACCGGCTACCTGCACGTTCCGAGTATAGATGGCTCCGGCCTGGGTAAAGTGCAGTTGCAGCATGGCGGGATGACTCCAGTCGGCCTTCTCGTCGGCCAGTGGCGCGGTCAGCGGTGGGAATCCCTCCATCGCCAGGGTCGCCTGGCCATGCTCCACCGAGATGCGTACCTCACGCCCAACGGCGAGTTGCTGGCGGAAGGCGGCATTGGTCATCCGTCCCATGGTGGCCTGGTTGAAGATGAGCTGATCGTTATCCGGGTAACCAGCCTGCAGCGGGTTCAATTGGATGATCGCGCGTCCCTCGCGATCGAGGATGCGCAGGTACTGCCCGTCCGCCCCGTGGTTGGGGTAGATGTCGGGATAGCTCAGGCGGGTGGTGATCCACCAGGAGTCCATCGCCTTCCCGGAGGGATTCAGCGGATGTTCCACCTTCACATCAGCCTTGCTCGACAGTGTCAGGGCGATCACCGGCACTGCTGGCGTGCCCGAGAGTGTCGTACGCCACCCGGACACGTCGCCCGACTGCACCACGTGCCAACCGCAGTCATTCGCAAGTGATCCGCCCAGGGGTAAGCCGCTGAGCAAATTTTCGGTCCGCGTCGATGGTAACGGATGCAGGTAACGCGCTGGCACCAGCGTCTCCGCCAAGCCATCGCTCGACCACAGCAGCCGCAGCGACGCAGCATCTCCAGCAGCGTGGAAGGCCAGCTCGAACGGCAGTATGCGACCAGCAAGGAGTTTGACCGCAACCACCACATCTCCGGAACGGTCTGGTTTAGCCGCTACCGCTGTACCATTTAAGAGCAATTCGACCGTGCCGCGAGCCTGGATGCGCAGGGTATAGGTCTGCTCGCCGCTGGCATGGCTGGGCATCAACCCAGCATGCAGCACGACGCCGGCCACGTCAACACCAGGCAGGGCGGGGAGACGCCGCTTGTCCCACTGCAGGTCGACCGTCGCGATCTCGTTGCAGCCGACGATGGTGGTCAGCGCCGCATCACTGCTGTAGTCCGCGGTCAGGCCACGCCCGGTCGCGATAGTGGCAGGGACGAGGCTGACCTGTGGGATCGACTCAGCCTTGCCATCACCCTCAGCCCACAGCAACTGGATCGCCGGCTTGGCTTCGCCGACGTAATCAAGGACCAGGCGCGACGGACGTGTGGCGCTGAGTACCACCGGCTTCGCGACCGCCGTCCCGGCGAGCTGCGCCGCATCCAGCACGAGATGGTCATCGACCCACAGCCGCGCCGCGCCGCTGCCGGTGATGCTGAATTGATACGTGGCATCACCCTGTGCGTGCCGCGGCAGAAGCTGGCCCGACCAGCGCACCGCTGTGGCTGCGGTCTGGCGAGCGTTGAACGTGGCTCCCGCATCGATGCAGGTGAACAGCAGTTCCTGCTTGGCACCGCGGTAATCGGCGCGCAGACCCGTACCCGGTCGGCCATCGCCGGGATAGAGGTATTCCGCCGGGATGCGCTGCCGATCCTGCGTCTGGCCCTCCCAGCACAGGCTGAAGAGCGGTGCCGGCCCACGATGGGCGTATTCGACCACCAACGGCAGCATGGCGCCAGCGCGCCACGGCACCTCGATGCTTTCGCTGATTTCGGGCGAAGCGTCAGCATCCCAGGTGTCGAGCAGGAGGGCTCCATCGCACCATACCCGGTAGCGGCTGGCCGGATCCGCCACGACGAGGAGGCGGTAGCGCTCCGAGTACGGGATACGCACCGCCCCGGTCCAGCGCGCCGAAAAGGCATCGGTTGCGGCGATGCCAGGAATCGGCCCATTGTCCCAACTGCGCACATGTGCTTCGAGGTTCTCACGTGACCCGAACCACAGGCGCGCTTCGCTGGTTATCGCCACCGCCTCACCGCTGAGGTCGGGGTTGGCAAAATAGGTCCCGACCAGACCGCTAGCGGGCGTGATCGCCGGGGCAGGCGCGGCAATGGTGATCGCTCCGTCCCGGCGCACCCAGCCGTCCCAGCCACTGATGGCGTAGACGGGGGTATTCTGCGCGCCCATCGGCAGCCATACCACCCGGCCGTCGGCCAGCGTGGCAATACTGCCGCCTTGCAGGCAATCCCACGGGATGGGGCCTTCCTCGCCAGTCGCGGGATCATTCCACCAGTGGTACAACCGTTCAGGCAAGCCGTCCTGGGCCCGCCGGTCCAGGAAATCGCCGACGTAGAGTCCATCCGTGCTCCAGACTGAAGCCGGGCGCACCGCCTGGTCGGCAACCACCACACAATCCTTGATCTCGCCGACGATGCGGACGGGGCGGTGAAATTCGCCCGGAGGCATGGGTCTGAAGCTGCGTGTGCTGTGCCTACCGACACTCCACTGCACCGTGCCGGCCTTATCCCATTTCACCAGCCGGGCCGAACCGTTGTAACTGCTGGGGAAGGGGGCCGGATACTGATCGGTGTCGCCCCAGCAGTTACCCCCCACCGTTAGATAGACGTCGCCGGCAGCATTGACCAGACTGCCATAGATGGTGGTCGAACCGCCAAACCAGCGCATGTCCTCCGGAAAACGCGCCGGCGTCGGACGTAGCTGGGTGAGGTCCCAGCGGGGAGCATCGGATTGGCCGAGGTTCGCCAGGGTGTTCCACGGCAACGCCCACCCTACAGGCAGGATCAGGCTGCCATCGTTGGCCATCGCAATCTGACTCCACATCCCCGGATGCGGCATGCTGCCACCAACGGTGATTTCGTCACTCTGGACCTCACCATCGTGGTTGTGGTCGGCCCAGGTGAAGGCCGCAACGGCATCCGGCTTGAGGCCGGCGCGCTGAGCGGCCTCTGCCCAAGCCGGCGAGCCTACACCAACCACCCGATCACGTGCCGCGGCCACGGGCACCAGCCGACCTGCCAGCTCATCGACCCGCAGGACAACCGGACCATTGTTGCCCTCCCAGATCAGATACAGGTTACCAGCGATACGGCGCGGAATATAGCGGCCACACGTTTCGGTTCCGCTGGGGAAAATTCCATCGCAGGTCGGAAAGTGGAAGGTGCGGATAACGCGCCAGTCGCCAGTCGCCCAATCCACCTTGGCCACTGCGGCGTCCTGGTAACCGCCGTAGAACCACACCTCATCCGTCCGACCGGGATCAACAAAACTGAAATTATAGAATTGTTGCGAACCGAACCATTCCCGCAACACTTCGCCCTTCGCGCTGATGCGCACCATGCGGCACAACGAATTAGCGCCTTCGGTCACCACGATGCCACCAACACCATCAGGGCAGAGGTCAGTGACGTTGAGGAAGTCCCGGCCCTGGTAGGCGCCGTAGACGCGGCCACCTGGGCGGCCAAAGGTCTGCTCCAGCGTCCCATCTGCGGCAAAGCGTTTGACCTGGTGGCTCGTTCCGCCCTCGGCCAGCCACAACTTCCTGGCCACCCGATCGAAGGCCACCCGCACCGGCGTGTGAAGCAGTGGTTGGTCGATCACGACCTGCGGCGCACCGCTGCGACTAATCAGCAGCACCCGACCTGCACTGATGACGTAAGCTTTGCCGTTGTTGTCGAGGGCCAAGTCGCCGGGCTGTGGAACGGCGCTGGTTGCCTGGAGGGCACCGGCTGCATCGAACCAGCGCACCTCGCTCTGCTGTGCGTAGGAGACGGCGACCTGCTGGTCGTCCGCATCCATGCGGTAATCCATGACTTTATCGTCGGGGATCTTGACATCGAAACTGCTTTGCTCGGCGCCCGTCGCGGGATCAACCCGGTACACCCGCGCTTGGCTCTTCCCGTCCCAGGCTGCGGTCACCAGATCGAAGAGACCCTGTTTGGTGCTGGCCAGGGATATCGGCGAAGCGGCCACCAGATGTTGCGGAGCCAACCAGCGGACGGCAGACCCATCCAGGGTGGCACAGGCGTAGCTGGGGACATTCTCGCCGTCACCGCCGGCCACGATACCAGTAGCGGTGACGGCGACCGTGCGGGGTCCAGCGTGGTTGCCAAACCAGGTCTGATACGTCGGCTTCCCGGGATTGGTACCGATGGTCGTCAGGTACTTCGCCTCGAAGCCGGGCACGGCAAGCAGCCGCCAGCGATACGAGCCCGGTGGCGCCGGGTTACCGGCATGATCGACGCCATCCCAACTGAGCGCATGTGCGCCAGCCGTCTGCCGTTCACCGGTGATCAGAGTGCGGACTTGTCGGCCTTGTTCATCGTAAATCGCCAGCGAAACGCTGGCCGGAGCCGTCAGCTCGTAGCTGATCGGCCATACGCTGGGCCGGGAATCAGCCCCTTCCGTCGCAATGCAACCAACCAAGTGCAAAAGGATAGTCATGATAAGAAGTGAACGTTTCATAATAGTCTCCATTTCGTGGTAACCGTTCACGGCGTACAATTAGTAACTCAAGAACCCACCAACCGTGTATAAATTCTTGAATGAGTTTATCTAAACTCAATTTAATAATGTCTATATTAGCGTAACTTTTTCCTTTTATTATTGATTTCGTTGCTTATATTAAGATTATTTCAGATAGTTTAAATAATTCCCCAAATTTTGTCAACACTCTTTTGCATCTTTTAAAAGTTTTCTAATTTAACGTACATACGACGCTACAGTATTGTGTAAGGGGTACAGAAGCTAAGCTGTAGCGGCGAGCCGTTTTTGTCGAGCCGT
>Ga0209414_1001028_pt1 | contig 13389 bp, 19 predicted proteins | sample LakVidmifraction_4_FD_181154 | JGI IMG/M metagenome (GOLD analysis project Ga0209414, IMG submission 181154) | Hypersaline microbial communities from Lake Vida, Antarctica - Brine Hole Two &gt;0.2 micron (SPAdes) (version 2) | ecosystem: Environmental > Aquatic > Non-marine Saline and Alkaline >... | reverse complement strand
ATAGATTTATTAAAAGTAGATGATTTTTATAACGAATCAGAAACTATTGATATTGCAAAGGGAATAAATAAGATACCTCGTAATTTTAAAGATATGAAAAATATAATAAAGAGAAACACATCAAGATATGAGCATTAAAAAAACTATAATTTTAGATGTACAAACCGGAGATGCACAAACTGACGTTGATGAACTAAAACAGTCCATTGGTGACGTAGGTGAACAATCAAAGGAAGTAGGGGATAAATCTTCTAAATCAATTGAAGGTATTGGAGAAGCTGGTAAGAAGTCACAGAAGGGGTTAGGTGCTGTTTCTACCGGAATGAAAGGTATTGGTACTGCTATGAAAGCAGCAGGTATTGGTTTAATAATATCATTGTTTGCAGCATTTGCTGCGGTACTTGCTAAAAATCAAAAGGTATTAGATGCTGTAGATACAGTTATGAACACAATAACATTAACTGTTAATGCCGTGGTAGTAGCAATGAAATCAGCATATGAACGTGTAAACGAAGCAACTGACGGTTTTGATGCTCTTAAAAAAGTAATGGGTGGTTTAATTACATTAGGATTACTACCTATGAAATTACAATTCTATAATATTAAACAGGCTATACAAGCATTACAATTAGGTTGGGAAAAATCATTCCTTGGAAAAGGTAGACCAGAAGAAATTGACAAATTACAAACTGCATTAGATGAAACTCAAACAAAAATAACTGATCTAATAAAAGAGGGAGTAGAAGCAGGGAAAGTCATTGGTAAGAACTTTAAAGAAGCAGCATCAGAAGTTAGTGCTTTTGGAGACGCAATTGTAGAAGAAGCTTCTAAAATAGATATAGGAGGTCTTTATGATGAAGGAGACGCGATTACAGCAATAAAGAATGCTGCTATCATTGCACAAGCAGTTAACGCTGGTTTAATAGAACAGTACGATAGACAAGCAGAACAACAAAGGCAAATTCGTGATGATGTAAATAAATCAGTTTCGGAAAGACAAGCTGCAAATGATAAAATCAAAGTCATTTTAGGTGAACAAGAAAAGGCAATGATTGAAAATGCAAACATAGCAATTGAGGCAGCGGAAGCAGAATTAGCACTTAACAATTCCACCAAAAATAGAGAAGCACTTATACAAGCAAATAATGAGAAATTGGGTGTTCTTGCACAAATAGAGGGTAAACGTTCAGAACAACTTGTAAATCAAACTACATTAGAGAATGAAAAATTAGAATTAACACAAACAGCAACAGATGCAGAAGCTGTTAGAGTTAAAGCAAGTATGGATGCAGCTGCTGAACTTATTAAAAATGAAGAATTAAGATTAGAAAAACAAAAAACAAACCTTGCAATAGAAAAGGAATTAGAATTAGAACGTTTACAAGGTGTAATTGATAATGCAAAAAAAGGTACACTAGCGAAAGTAAATGCAGAACAAGCAAGGTTGGATGCTATATTAGATTTTTCTATAAGAGAAAAGGAATTAAATGCTGAAATAGAACAAGGTATAGCTGATAGGGCTTTAGAGAAATCTACTATTACTGCTGAAAATGAGAATTTGGCATTTGAAGTTCGTAGAGAAGCATTAAACATTCAAAGGGATTTAATTAAAAAAGATGAAAATCTTAGTGAGGAAGAAAGAACAAGGGATTTAGAGGCTAATTCAGAAGCCAGAATAAAAATAAATATACTTGAAGCTAATTCTAAAAAGACATTATTATCAGATACCGGAGCAGCACTACAAACCCTTACATCAGTAGTTGGTGAAGAAACCCAAGCAGGTAAAGCATTGGCAGTTTCATCAGCACTTATAAACACGTATTTAGGTATTGCAGCTGGTGTTAAACTTGGGTTTCCTGCTATGATACCAGCTATCGCAGCAGCATCAGCAGCCGGGTTCGGAGCAGTTAAAAACATACTTGCTGTAAAGGTACCTGGTAAGGGTGGTGGTTCAGGTGGAAGTGCACCAGCAGCACCTAGAACACCGAGTTTTAATGTAGTTGGTGAAGGAAGTACAAATCGTTTAGCACAATCGGTAGCAGGACAGCAAGATAAACCAATAAGAACATACGTTGTATCTACTGAAATGACTTCTCAACAAGAAATGGATAGGAACATATCCGAATCATCACAGTTTTAATGAAACAAAACCTTAAAAAAGGGTTACTTATAATATAACAATACAATTATGGAAAACGGAATATTCTCAATAATACAACTATTTATAGATGATGCAAATGAATTAAGTGGAGTAGATGCAATATCACTTGTAAACTCCCCAGCTATCCAAGAGGATTTCTATGCATTTAATAAGCAATACATGACCAACTTTACTTCTATAGATGACGAAAAACGAATGGTTACAGGTCCAGCATTGATACCTAATAAGATGATACTTCGTGAGGTTAAAGGTAAGTACTTCTATGTGTATATGTCAGAAGAAACTATAAGAAAAACTGCATATAAATTCGTTAAAACCAGTAAGGGTAATAACTCTACACTTGAACACGAACTTAAATTAAAGGAAATATCAGTAATTGAGAGTTGGATTAAAGAAGATATGGTACATGATAAATCAGTTAAATATGGTTATGATTTACCATTAGGTACTTGGTTCTTAACAACTAAAATAGATAATGATGAAATATGGGCAGCAATAAAAAGTGGTGACATTAAAGGATATTCCATTGAAGGTAGATACACCGATAAGATAATAAAAAATTCAGAAGTTACAATAGAAGATATTGCTGAATTAGAATTACTTGGTACAGAAGAAGAAAAGGAAACTTACAGGGAAATTGTAAAGTTGTTAGAAATGATTGAGCAATCGGAAGAAATTGAAGAGGAAGTTGAATTTACTGATGAAATAGGTGTTGATATGTTGGCAACCTTACAGGGAGAAGATATGAGCAACTATAATTTAATTGACAGTAGAGAAGTAAGTGATGATAATATACCTGTTCCTGAATGGGCAGAATCAAAACTTAACCTTGCAGTAGTTAAATCAAAACCAAATGAGGATTCATCTTTAGATAAGAATGAATTTAAAGTTAGGTATGTATATACGGAGAAGCATTCAAGTTCAAATTCAAGAACATTCTGTAAGGAAATGATGAGTCGTACAAATAGTGGTGTTGTTTATAGATATCAAGATATTATACAGGCATCCTTTAGTGGTGTTAATAAATCACATGGACATAATGGTAAGAACTATAATTTATTTAAATGGGCGGGTGGTGTTAATTGTAAACACTTTTGGTCAGAACAATTATATGAACTTAAAAGAAAAGGTGATGGTACTTTTGTAGATGATAAATCACTTTCTTCAAGTGATGAAATTTCAAATGCATCTACCTGGTATACTCCAAAACCAAAGGGTTTAAAGGAAAGTAAAGAATCAAATTGGGATAGAGCCGATAAAGGTCATCACCCAGACTATAAGTCTTAACAAAATGTTAAATATAAGACACTTTAATTTTAAATAGTTACTTATAGTATAATACATTAACAAACACAAACCAATATGAAAATTAATTTAGAAGAAACGTTGGCTAAAATCAAAGTTCTACTTAATACAGAAGCAGAGGAAGTAACAGTTGCTCCAGTTGAAGATGTAGTAGAAGTGGCTTTAGAACAACAAACTTTAGTAGATGCTGCGACTGTTATTGAAGCAGAAGTATTTGAAGCTAAACAATCTGTTTTCATTGTGACCGACGGTGGTAATATACCTCTACCTATTGGAAACTATGAACTTGCAGATGAAAGGATTTTGGTAGTTGAAGTTGAAGGAATTATCGCCAGTATTGGTGAAGCTCCTGCTCCAGAAGAGGAATTTGAAGAAACTGAAACTATTGACCCTAACTTATCAATCATTGCGGATTTAAGAACACAATTAGAAGATACGGTTGCTTCAAATGTGGAATTACAATCTCAAATAGATTTATCAGTTACTACCATTTCAGGAAAAGATTCTGAAATAGAAACATTAAACGTTGAGTTGTCAAAACTACCAGCTAGTAAGAAACTATCTCACAGTCAAGAAACTTTAGATTTTATAGAAAAATCAAAAAACACAAATTCAGGTAAGGGAAACACAAGATTCTCAAAAATTTTAAATAACATACAAAACAACAAATAATTATGGCAACAACAACAAATATCACAAGTACTTATGCAGGTCAAGATGCAGGGATTTACATTTCTTCTGCATTAAAATCAGCTGACACTATTGAAAAAGGTGCAATCACAGTACTTCCGAACATTAAATTTAAAGCAGTATTACACAAGTTAGAACTTGCTGATGGTACAGTAGATTTCGCGTGTGACTTTACCCCACAAGGTTCAGTTTCATTATCAGAAGCAATCCTTACACCAAAGAAACTTATGTTACCTTTGGAACTATGTAAAGAAAACTTCGTAACAACTTGGGAAGCTGAATCAATGGGATTTGGTGCAAACAACGAATCATTACCAAGTACATTCCAAGAATATTTCGTAGCAAGAGTTCTTGAAGCACAATCAGTTAAAATTGATTCAAATATATGGACAGGTGATGCATCAGTTTCAGGTGAATTTGGTGGTATTATACCATTATTAGTAGCAGCAGGTACTGGTTCAAATCAAGTAACCGGAGTAAGTGTTGCAGTAACAGCAGCAAACGTTATTGAAGTATTAGGTGGATTATACGATGCAATTCCAGAAGGAATTTATGGTAAAGAAGATACAGTTTGGGTTATTTCTCAAAAAGTAGCTAAATCATACAAAAGAGCATTATCCGCATTAGGTTTCAGAAACGATTATTCAGTAGGTGATAAACCACTTGATTTTGAAGGAATGGAATTAACTGTTATCAACGGTACTCCATCTAACTTCTCTGCAATTTACCAAGTACCTAATGTATATTTCGGAACTGGTCTATTAAATGACTCTAACGAAATTGCAATTTTAGATATGAAAGATAAAGATTTATCTGACAATGTTAGATTTAAATTGGTATATACAGCCGGTGTACAAATCGTAAACCCTGCGGAAGTAACATTCTACTACGTAGCGTAATAATAACAAGGGGGGTTTAGTTACCCCCTTTAACTAAAACTATAAAATTATGGCATGTTTACTAACAACTGGTTTTGAAACCAAATGCACAGATACACAAGGTGGACTAGCATTCGTTGAGTTTGCAGACTGGAAATCTTTAGGTACACCAACATATTCATCAGAAGCGGGTGAAGAAGATGTTATCACATCATTTGATGCTACCGGTTCAGTTTGGTTCAAATATGAATTAAACAATGACTCTAACAACTATGTGGAAAACATCTTATCAGATGAACAGACTGGAACAACTTATTATGAGCAAGTGTTAACACTATCCCTTAAAAAAATGGATCCAATATCTCATAAAGAATTGAAATTGGTGACTTATGGTCGCCCACATGTAAGAATAACAGATAATAACGGAAACAAATTTATCATGGGATTAAACAATGGAGCTAAAGTAACTGGCGGTAGTATGGCTACTGGAGGTGCAATGGGCGACTTTAATGGTTATAGTCTAACTCTTACTGGAAAAGAAGCAACAGCAGCTAATTTCTATAATACTGTTGTTTAAATAATACTTTTTTTGTTTTATGATGAAGAAGGGTGGTATTAATTTACTACCCTTTTTTTGTGCATTTGAAACAAAAAGTTATAATATGGTTACTTATAGTATATAACAACAACAACTATGAATGTACTAAAAACAGTAACAACAGAACAGGATATATTTTTCGTACCAAGACAAATTGTACAATTAGTAGATGTGTATTTAACTGATGAAAATACTAAAATTGTTACTTCATTTTCTCCAACACTAATAAATCAAAATGGATGGATGGCATTTTCACATTCTTATTCTTTAATAGAGGGTAGGTTTTATAAAATGGAAGTATTTAATCAAAATCCTGATGATGGTGATGGTTTAATTTACAGAGATAGAATATTCTGTACTGACCAAACCGAACTAAATAAGTACAATCCTGCAAGTGGTGAGTATGTACAACCAAATAATACAGATCCAATTATAATAATATAAATTATGAAAGAAGAATCAAATGACAATATAAGAATAGTAGAATTTTCTTCATATTCAAAACCTTCCATATTGGAAACAATAGGTAGAAACTGGGTAAGATATGGAAACGATAACAACTATTACCAATACCTTATTGACCGTTACAATGGTTCAGTAACAAACTCTGCTATCATCAACGGTATGATAGATATGATATATGGTAAAGGATTATCTGCCAGGGATGCTGCTAAGAAACCGAAAGAATACGCACAAATGATTTCATTATTTAATAAAGATGAAGTCCGTAAAATCATTACAGATTTCAAACTATTAGGTGGGGCAGGAATACAATGCATATATAATAAGAAACACGATGCGATAGTGGAATTATTCCATGTTCCAACCCAACATTTGAGAATGGAAAAGGCAGATGAAGATGATGTAGTACAAGGATATTACTACTCAACGAACTGGGATAGAATATATGGTAAGAGTAAACCTGTTCGTATTCCTGCATTCGGTAGTTCAAAAGAACCATTAGAAATACTATTCATTCAGAATTACAGACCCGGTTCAATATATTACACTCCACCAGATTATCAAGCAGGTGTAAGTTATGCAGAACTTGAAGAAGAAATTGCATCATATCATATAAATAACATTAAAAATGGCTTTGCACCAAGTACTTTAATCAACTTTAATAATGGACAGGCATCAACTAAAGAAGCCAAAGAAAGAATAGAGCAGAAAGTAAATAAAAAGTTTAGTGGTACAGCAGGTAATAAGATTTTACTATCTTTTAATGATACAACAGAGAAACAAACTACCATTGAAACCATACAGTTATCAGATGCATCTGAACAATATCAATTTTTAAGTACAGAAGCAATGACTAAAATATTCGTTTCACATAGGGTTGTTTCACCTATATTATTTGGAATCAATACAAATACTGGTTTTAGTTCAAATGCTGATGAAATTGCAACGGCATCTATATTCATGGAGAATACTGTTATTTCACCGTTTAGAGAAACAATATTAGATTCATTTGATAAGATATTGGCATTTAATGAAATAAGTTTAGACTTAGAATTTAAAAGCAACCAACCATGGAAAGCATCTGATGATGGCAATACGGAAAGTAATGTAGATGCAAAAGATACTAATACAGAAACACCACAATAATTATGAAAGCATTATTCATATCATTAAAAGACCTGTCATCGCAAACTGCACTGACAGGCAATATTGACCCCGCGAAATTATTACCGGCGATTCGTGCAGTACAAGAAATTGAACTACCACAACTTTTAGGTACGGATTTATATAATAAGATATCAGCAGACATCATAGAGGGTACTCTAACGGGTGTTTATCTAAAATTGAAGCAAGAGTATATCCACAACCTTTTAATCCATTTGAGTGTAGCATACTACCTACCATATTCATCTTACATTATATCTAACGGTGGTGTAAGTAAATGGACAGGTGGTGAGAACCATTCAGGGGTAACTTTATCAGAATTAAACTTCATGGTTAATAAGGAAACGGAAATTGCATCTATGTACAAGAAAATGCTTGTGGATTACCTATGTTATAATAGTTCTGATTTTCCAGAATACTCAACAAATACAAATGAAGATACCCGCCCTAACGATGGTAGTGATTATACAAGTTTATTTTTAGGATGAAAAAAGTTATAAAAAGGCATACGCCGAAACCAATTTACATCTATCTATTGAGAGTATATCTTTCAAAGGTAAATAAAAAAGAAAAATATGAATAAATTGATTCCAGTATTAGCTTCTGCGTTTTCAAACGGCGGACTTTTTACATTTTTAATAGTACTTATATCACCAATACATGCTACGTTATATGCCGTAATATTTTTAGTACTTGTAGATAATATTACAGGTATAATGAAATACTTTTATAAAAGAAATGTATCATTTAAAATTTGGTCTTGGTTAAGTTGGACTCATATATCATCTCCCAAACTCGGTAGGTCTATAAGTAAAACACTTGTATATATGTTGCTAATCATAGCAGGGTTCGTTATAGATAAATTTATAATAAAAAATGACGTTCTAATATTCACAAAAGCATTGAGTGGAGCTACGGCATTAAGAGAGATAAAAAGTATAGTAGAAAATGTTGAAATGATAGTAGGTGGTGGTTTAGTAACGTTTATTAAAGGTCTACTAAAAAATGGTTGGAAATATACAATAAATCATACGTTTAATACAGTATCACCGAAATTAGAAGCTGATTATATAAAAGATGTTGAGGATTTAGAAGATGATGTTGAGGTTTTAGAAAATGATGTTGCTCATAAACAGTCTAAAATTAAGAGACTTAGAAGAGAAATAATAGAATCAGGTTCAGAAAATTAGCATAAAAAACCCCATACAATATGGGGTTTCTGTTAGCGATACTATATGGGGTCCCTGTTAACATCTTTACATCTTAAATGCCATTCATCCACAACATCTCCATGTCCAGATAAATATAATACTTTACCATCCATCTCACAGTCTGTAAATCGTGTTTCATATCCATACGCTCCATCGGGTGTTTCTACCCAACATTCACAATGTAAGTTGTGTGGTTCATCTTTACTACAAGATGTTAATAACAGTGTCACTACTACTAATACGGTTGTTGCTAATTTTTTCATTGTTTTTACTTTTTTTGTTTTAATTATTATATTCCATAGGTTATAATGTTATAAATTACAAGCAATGTAACTATTGTTACGAATGTCATTAGTATAATTCTATCTGATGTTTTCATCCTTTTCCTTTCCAATTCTAACATCTTCATCATATTGTGCTACCATTCCACGAAGAACTTTTATAATACCTACCCAACATGAGCTACAATTTGTGTGTTTTTGTTTGCTATTAACATACTTCTGATATATTTTTAGTAGTTTTTCAGATGCTCCAGATGTAATAGAATTTTTAATAAGTGGTAATGTTTCTGAAAGGTATTCATATTCATCACAGTCTAATCTATCCTTTGCTTTGTATGGAAACATCTTATTTAACCAGTCCCTACGTTCGTTGCAACCACAGTCATCCCCCAGCACAGTATTAACAAGTGATTTAATACCTGTCTTTTCAGTAAATGTTTCAATGGAATCACCCAAACCCTTTGCTTGTTTAGTAGTTTTATCTACTTTGTTTCCCAAATCCTTTGTTGTTTTGGAAACATCTTTAATCTTTTCTTTAATCTTCTTCATAATTTTTTAATTTTGTATAATCAATATCTACTATTTCTTTTAGTTTTTGTTTGCAATTCTTAACGGTATTAAAGATTGAAGTAAGACTTATTTTAGTATCCCTTGATAATTTCCTCATACTCATTCCTTCATAAAATACCAATTTAAATATTCTGTTATCATAATAACACCACGATTCAATTTCCTTTTCCATAGGAGAACTAATATCTGTTTTAAGAGTGTCTAACAGTACATCATAATCTTTAGGTTGTATCATATCATTTTCTGGTAAGTATTCAATAGAGCTCACCGGTTTAAGTTTGTGTGTATATTTAAGGTGTTGTGTGTATAGATTTCTCAATGTCACATAAACATAGAATGTATTTATTTCATCACCATAAGTTATCCTTTCAGGATCATCTACATATTTATGCAATCGTAAGTACATTTCTTGTACCAGTTCATTTGCATCATCTACAGTAAGTCTATTTGGACTATTTTTACCAATTGAAATTGCCATTGAAACCCAATCATCGTGTTTATCTGCTAATAAGTCTAATACATCACTCATATAGTTATTTACCCTCATTTTTAATTCGTTCTAATCTATCTTTAAGATACGTGGGGTGTTCTTCCCTCCACTTCTTCTGATAGTTCTTCTGATAATCAGGGTGTTTTGCATTCCATTCTTTAGTGTTTTGCTTACGTTTCTCCTTATTCTTATCGTCCTTCTGATAGTTCTTCTGATAATCAGGGTTTTCTTCCCTCCACTTCTTCTGATTATCAGGGTGCGTTGCATTCCATTCTTTAGTGTTTTGCTTACGTTTCTCCCTCAATTTCTTCTGATAATTCTTCTGATAATCAGGGTGTTTTGCATTCCATTCTTTAGTTTCTTGCTTACGTTTCTCCCTATTCTTATAGTAATACCTCCTACTGGTAGCTAATGTCTTTTCTTTGTTAATTTCTTTCCAGGCATGTCCAATAACACGACTGCAATCTTTACAGTATGAACCTAACTTTTCGTTATTCCCACTACTATTATAAAATTCAGTAGTGGGTTTTTCTTCTTCACAATATTTACACTGCTTTACCATCTTCTTCTCCTGTTGGTAGTTTAGCAATTCCAAGTTTTAAATCTGATAGTGAACTTGTTAAATCAATTACAAGGTATAACCCTGTTTCCTTTACAAGTGCTCTATATGCTGTCTGGAATTTTTCAATTTGTTTTTGGTCTTTTACTTGTTGTTCAGTAGGACCTTCTGTTTGTGGTTCTTCTTCTGCGATTCCCATAGTTGATTTTGTTGCGTTTGTTAAATTCATATTTGTTATTGTTTATTTAATTGTTTGTAAATTTCTTTTAGTAAAACTTTTATCTTTTCATTTTCTTGTTCAAGTTCAAGTACTCTTTTTTGTAATCTATCCGTCACACTTGAAAATTCAATAGTTGCTCTTGCAATTTTTGATTCGTGAATTAAGTTATCTAATACTGATAGTGCTTCTGCGGTTTTCATTTGTTTTTCCAAGGACCTTTTCGGTTAACAATATTAAAACAAGTAGTAGCTGATACACCATATTTTATACCTAGTTCCTTATATGTAAGTTCAGTATCATTTCGCATATCTTGCATCATTTCTGTATCTACTGCTCTTTTTAGTTTAGAGTTTCTACGATTTCTCTGTACTTCTTCGGCTGACATATGAGACTTCCTACCTTCATAATAAGTTAAGTTTTCTTCAAGTAATGCCCCATGCTCACCGGTCTCTCGTACCCTTTGGAATAACCCATCTTCTTTGTTTAGTTCCCACATACCTGTTGTGGTGAATATATAGTACCCTAAAGGTGAATCACATTCCATAAATTTAAAACCACTTAAAGTTAAGTATCTTATAATTGATTGATATGAATGTACTTCTTTTTTGTCAAAGATTTCTTTAAATTCTCTGAATATAATATTAGTATGTTTTTGTGTTACATCTTCCATAATTATTTTAATTCCTTTTATACGTTATTAACGCTATCCCATTTGTAATATCTTGGTAAATATCTACTTCGTATTTCATTCAGATATAATTTATCACCATCTGCATAATATCCTGTATTTACTATATCCCGTATCCTGTGTGAACATTGTACATGTTTAATATACCATGTCAAAAAACGGTATGAACTTGCTTCTAATGAATTTGTTTGTTGATTACTAAATTCACAACTTGGGTTCAGGGTTGGATGTGGTTTATGTATTCTCATTATTTTACTTCCTTTAATAGGTTTAATAATGCTTCTTGATATGCTATACCAGCATCCATTTCATCTTCAAATGTACCTAAATATATTTTGTGATTATCAATTTGAATATATGATATCCATTTCCCTGTACTTCTGTTCAGAGTTACTCCAACAAATTGTGATAAACCAGGTTTCAGGTCTTTAGTTACATTCTCCCTATGTGATATTATCTGAATATTACCAAGTGTATTATCAAATTGGTTATTGTTGATGTGGTCTACAACGATATTTCTACCATTTGGAATGTGATTAAGAAATGTAATTGCCATTAGTTTATGTACAAGTACCATTTTCTGACCATTTTCATTATGTAATCCTACTGAATGGTATTGTCTGTTTTTAGGTCCGGTAAGTTGGTTCTTTAGTATTCTTTCTTTACCGTATTTTACAGATTTAACTCTACCGTAATTGCTGATTTCGTAATTTCTATTGTAACCTTTTATGTATTTCCAATATTCTGCCATTTTAAGTTCTCCTTTGTTTGTTATTACTATATATAAATATCAAATTAAAAACCCAAACAACAAAAAACGATAAAATAATATCTAATTTATAATCATTCTAAATAGTGTATTTAGATAATTGCATCTGGTAAAGGTATTTTTAAAAATACAGATTTTGTATTTGCATTAGACCGTTTAAATCCTTTCCATATTTTAATAATTTCTTTACTATCCAAGTACTCTTTAAGATATAATGCAGTTTCTTTAGTATCAACCTCAAACCCAATAATACTATATGATATGGAATAATCAGGTGATGCTATTTTCACAGCAGTTCCACCAGAAACATTAGATATGATAACCTTCCACTTTCCAATTAATGTATCTTCGGTATCATCATATGTAAATGTAAACCCAGTTCCATCGTTTTTTCCCACCTTCGTTATTACTTTATATTTACCAATGCCAGATATTTGATTTTCCTTTATTGTAGAAGTTGTGGTTTTTTTACCCCGGTTCCAAATATCCCCAAAAGTCATACGTTCACTTTTAATGTATTGTGAAGTAAGTATATCATTTGAAATTGCCAATGATGTACATTTTTTTAAACATATCGTGTCAGAATTGGTATTTGATATATACATAAATGTATCAGAATCATTGTTATTAAGGACCACGTGGCAAGTTAGAAAATCTGCTGCAATATCAAATGGTGAGTTTTTATGAAGTACTATTTTTTTTAGTTCGGGATTCATTATTAATTCATTTCTAAATGTTTTACTATCAAATTTTGCAGGTAAAATATAACAAGCCTGATTACATTGATTCATTAGTTGTATAAAATCATTTCCTATTTTTTTTGAATTACTTGAAACTCCACCATTAACAGTAAATGGTATATTTCCAACACCTATAAATTCATTAAGATTTCCAAGTTTATTCATCTTTAAATATTTCGTGTTCTATAATAAATTAAAAAACTTATTTAATTTTATTGCCCCTGCCGTTACAGAACCATGTGTACCATCAAATCTATAATGGTATTTGAGTGCATCATGACATACTATATTTTTATCTAAAATATCTAATATTTCTTTTGTTGGCAACGGTCCTGCTAAACGTTCTTTACATATCTTTACATTATCTTCCATTAGTTCAACCCCGTATGTTGTGGATAGTGCCTGTTCTAATGAGCACCCACTACGTTCCATCTTGCGTATTATTACTTCTGAAAGGAATTGACCATCACCGCAGGTTGGGTCTAAGAATGTTTTATTTGGATTTGTAAAGAGTTCTGAATTTTCAGATTCTAATTTATCCAACATTTGTTGTACCAACCAGGTTGGTGTAAATACTTCTGCGGTTTCCTTTACACGTAATTT
>Ga0209414_1001027_pt1 | contig 13394 bp, 14 predicted proteins | sample LakVidmifraction_4_FD_181154 | JGI IMG/M metagenome (GOLD analysis project Ga0209414, IMG submission 181154) | Hypersaline microbial communities from Lake Vida, Antarctica - Brine Hole Two &gt;0.2 micron (SPAdes) (version 2) | ecosystem: Environmental > Aquatic > Non-marine Saline and Alkaline >... | reverse complement strand
TCCAATTTTAAACTAATTAAGAGGCGAAAGTCATGGATTATACAAGAAAAAACCATTCAAACTATTGTATGTTAGTACATTTAATATTTGTTACTAAATATAGAAAGCCATTATTAATAGAATATGGTGGAGAAATTAAACACATACTGAAGAATATTGCAAAAGTAAGTAAAGGTAGTATAAGTTACAAGAAATTAAAACTAAGAGGATTTAGAAAAACATTATTAATAGAGAGGAGATATGACAATTCCTCCACTACCCTAAAGGGAGTAGTGGTTTCCTTGTCATAAAGATTTATGAAAAAATTAACGTTAAAACATGACCAAGGCGCATATGATATATTGATAGAGAAGGGATTATTAAAAAGACTATCAGAAAAATTAGAAGATATTGATTTTTCTAATGCTCTTATAATTACAGATACGAATGTTTACACTTTATACAAAGAAATGATTGACGCCCTAGGGTTTCCTGTCATTACTGTTCAACCAGGTGAAAAGAGTAAAACTTTAAAAGTGTATGGTGAAGTGATTGAAAAAGTGATTGTGACAGGTCTTAATAGAGATGCTTTGATTTTAGCAATTGGTGGCGGAGTTGTAGGAGATTTGGCTGGTTTTGTTGCTGCAACCTATTTGCGAGGGATTAGATATATTCAAGTCCCAACAACACTCTTAGCCCAAGTCGATAGTTCTATTGGTGGCAAAGTAGCCGTGAATTCAAAGTATGGCAAAAATTTAATTGGAAACTTCTATCAACCCATAGCGGTATTTATTGACCCCCAATTACTATTAACCCTTAAACCGAGAGATATTAAATCTGGTATAGGGGAACTCATTAAATATGGGATGATTGAATCCCCTGAACTTTTTAAAAAAATTGAAGAGGCGAAATCCTTTGAGAACCTCTATGACTCAATTGAAGACGTATTAGAGGCATCTTTAAAAATTAAAAAAAATATCGTTGAAGAAGATACACATGATTTTGGCAAGCGAATGGTCTTAAACTTTGGACACACCATTGGTCATGGTATCGAGAAAAAAGAAGCAACTGATGCAATCGCCCATGGTGAAGCCATTGCTATTGGTATGGCTGTACTTACGAAAATTTATGAAGATAAAGGTGAAACGGAAAAAGGGACATACAAGAGATTGCTTCAAGTATTAAAGAATTATGGTCTACCCTACACTATTCAAACCTCTTTAAGCAATTTATTTGAATATATCAATAGGGATAAAAAAATAATGAATAATAAGATTAATGTTATTGTTCCTAAGGCCCTTGGGCGTGTCAAAATAAAATCTTATATATTAGAAGAATTTAAAAGAATTTTAGGAGGAGAGTAAATGCAAATCACAATAGAGCCGAGTCAGTTAAAAGGAAGCGTTCAAATCCCTCCGTCAAAAAGTTTAAGCCATCGAAGTATTATTGCTGCATCATTAGCATCTGGTATAAGTTTAATTAAAAATATCATTTTATCTGAGGATATTATTGCAACCATTGAAGCCATGAGACAATTAGGCGTAAAAATAGATATTGAAAAAGGGAAGCGTTGTACTTTAAAGATTCATGGCACTTTAGATTTAGAAGTTCAAAGTGAATTTGTTCAGTGTAATGAATCAGGTTCCACTCTAAGGTTTCTAGTACCATTTTTCACATTGGTTTCAAAACCAATCACATACTTAGGACGCAATAAATTAGTTCAGCGGCCTTTAGATTCTTATTATGAAATTTTTGAAAAACAAGGTATAAAATTTAGTCATGATCAGGGGAAATTGCCATTAACAATTGAAGGCAATTTAAAACCTGGGGCGTACTTATTAGATGGGAATATCTCATCCCAATTCATAACAGGTTTAATGTTTGTTTTACCACTTTTAGAGGGTGACTCAGAAATAATCATTCGAAAGAATCTAGAATCAAAGGGCTATGTTGACTTAACAATAGATATTTTACATAAATATGGCATTGATATTGTTAATGAAAATTATGAAAAATTTATCATTAAAGGGAACCAGTGCTATAAACCAGCTGACTATACAGTTGAAGGGGATTATTCCCAAGGGGCTTTTTTCATTGTTGGGAACTTAATTGGCAATGAAATTCAGATCAAAGGGTTAAGTGAAAAATCATTACAGGGAGATCAAGAAATTTTAAATATTGTTGAAGGTATTGGGGCAAGTTATCACTTTAAGGGTGATGAATTAATTATTGAGAAGAATGGACCATTAAAACCAATGGCAATTGATGCAAAAGATTGTCCAGATTTGGTACCAATCTTAGGTGTTCTTGGGAGTTTCATTGATGGAGATGTTACAATCAACAATGCAGAGCGTTTACGGATCAAAGAATCCGATCGATTAAAAGCAATTTCTACTGAGCTGAACACACTTGGCTGTCACCTGATAGAAAAAGAAGATGGCCTAGTGATTAAAAACATTAAGAAATTAAAAGGTGGTCATGTACACAGTTGGAATGATCATAGAATAGCCATGGCACTATCAATTTTTTCTACAACGTTACCTGAAGGCATTATCTTAGATCAAGCAGAGGCCATTAATAAATCTTATCCGGACTTTTATGAAGATTTCAAAAAATTAGGGGGAAAAATCAATGGGTAATAGTTTTGGTAAAAACTTTAAAATAACCATTTATGGTGAATCCCATGGCAAATCTATTGGCGTGATTATTGAGGGGATTCCACCGGGGATTACATTAGACTTCGATTTAATCAATGAAGAAATGTATAGAAGAAGACCTGGAAAAGATAATATCTCAACAACTCGAAAAGAGAAGGACAAGGTATTGATTCAAAGTGGTTATTTTAATGACCATACAACGGGGGCACCGCTTTGTGGCATTATCGAAAATACAAATAAAAAATCTAAAGATTATTCTAAATTAAAAAATCAAATGCGGCCAAGTCATGCTGATTATCCAGGGTATATAAAATATAAGGGCTTCAATGATTATAGAGGTGGGGGACAATTTTCGGGGAGATTAACAGCGCCTCTAGTTTTTGCCGGTGCCATTGCCAAGCAAATTTTAAGGGATAAAAATATTCACGTTGGCAGTCATATATTATCTATTGGTACCATTGAAGAAAAAAGCTTTAATACATCTGATTTAGATGAAAATAATTTTGAAAGACTAAAAAAAGAAAAGTTGCCAACATTAGATGTCGCCCTAAAGGAAAAGATGGAAGAAGAAATATTGAAATGTAAAGAAGCTGGGGATTCTATTGGTGGTGTTGTAGAAGGTGCTATTATTGGATTACCCGTCGGTTTAGGAGAACCATTATTTAACGCCTTTGAGAGCCATTTAGCGCAACTAATCTTTTCTATTCCGGGGATCAAAGGCATTGCCTTTGGTGAAGGTTTTGACTTATCAAGATTGCCCGGTTCAAAGGGTAATGATGCTTACTATTATGATCGTGAAGGCAATATAAAGACAAAAACAAATAATAACGGCGGTATTCTTGGTGGATTAACAAATGGTATGCCAGTAACCTATAAAGTTGCCTTTAAAGCAACACCGTCTATTTCTAAAAGTCAAGAGAGTATTAATATTAAATCGAAAGAAAGGATCAATTTAAAGATTCAAGGAAGACATGATCCGTGTATTGTACCAAGAGGATTAGTAGTAGTAGAAGCTGCAAGTGCCATCGTTGCACTTGATTTATTAATAGAAGGCGGCTGGTAAAATGGATCAGTTAAAAGACTATAGAGATCTCATCGATACAATCGATGAGGAAATATTAAATGCGTTTTTGAAACGACTAAAAATTGTTCAAAAGATTGCCGAAGTAAAAAAAGAAAATGGTTTACCTATTTTTGATGAAAAGAGAGAACGTGAAGTCATTAGAAAGCGAATGAATCTTGTACCTTCAAATGAAAATTATGAACTTGTTGAAAAATTATTTAATACAATTATGGATTTATCAAAGACTTATCAATGGGAGGCAATTGAAAGTATTCCTAAAGAAAATTTAAAAATTGGCTTTTTAGGAGAGAAAGGTTCTTTTAGCTATATTGCAGCTAAAGAATGTTTCAAAGATAGTCAATTAAAATCATACTATAATTTTGAAGAAATCTTTAAATCTGTCCAAGAGGGCAGAGTTGAAAAAGCTGTTTTGCCCATAGAAAATACGTCAACAGGAAGCATTATTGAAGTCTATGATTTATTAAAGAAATACCATATGCAAATTGTCGGAGAAAAAAATATTGAGATCAATCATTTTTTATTAGCAAAGCCTGGGGTTACAATTGAAGCCATTGAGAAAGTCTACTCTCATCCCCAAGCATTATCTCAATCAAGGGATTTTCTGAAAAACTATGATTGGCAGCTAATTAATAGCGAAAACACATCTAGTAGTGCTTTAATGGTTCATGAGTCTAAAGAGATGAATATTGCTGCTATTGGGAGCTTAGAAGCGGCTGAGTTATATGATTTAGAAGTTTTAAAGGATAATATTAATTATAATGAAAAAAATATAACCAGGTTTATAATCATCTCTAAAAGAAAAGAACACATTGAAAAGGCTGATAAAATTACATTAGGCTTTTCTGTAGCCCATGAACCAGGTGCCCTTTATAATGTTTTAGGTATATTTCAACGCAGTGGCGTCAATTTATATAAGTTAGAATCACGACCGATTATTAATGTCCCCTTTGAGTATTATTTTTATGCAGACTTAGCTGGCAATATTGAAGAAGCTGAAATTCAAAAAGTTTTAGAGAAAGTTAGAGAAAATAGCTTATCAGTGAAAATATATGGCAATTATAAACGGGATCATAGGAGGTTTTAATGTTGAAATATGCTTTACTTGGAGAAAAATTAGGCCATTCTTTATCCCCAGTCATTCATGAAGAAATATTTAAAACCTTAGGGTTAAAGGCTACTTATACTTTAGTTGAAACATCTGCTAAAGGAATTAAAAAAGAAATATCAAAATATGATGGTTTAAATGTAACGATTCCTTATAAAACAGAAGTGATAAAACATCTTGAAAATTTATCTAAGGAAGCAAAAGAAATTGGTGCTGTTAATACAATTTATAAAAATAAAGGCTATAATACAGACTATTTTGGCTTTGGAAAAATGCTTGAGATTAATGAAATACTGATTAAAGACCAAATTGTCTATATTTTAGGAACGGGTGGCGCCTCTAAAGCAGTTTATCAATATTTAAAAGACCAGAAGGCAGAGAAAATTATTTTTGTTTCTAGAAGTAAAAAAGGGGAGAATATTATTAATTATGATGCGTTAAAAAATAAAACAGGGGATTTAATCATAAATACAACCCCTGTAGGCATGTATCCTAATGCTGGAATCTCACCTGTCTCAAGGGATATGATTAAAAAATTCAAATGTGCTGTTGATTTAATCTATAATCCTTTTGAAACAGAATTTTTAAGCAGAGCAAAAAAAGAAGGTCTTAAAACAACCAATGGGTTATACATGTTAGTGGGGCAAGGGGTTAAAGCAGAGGAAATTTGGCAAGATATAGAAATTAGTGATGATTTAATTAATGAAATTTATCTAAAGTTAAAAAAATAAAAATATGTTCAGAAAACTCTTGAAAATAATAGAGAACTAACATAATATTTTTTAACTCAAAACAACCATGAAGGAATTATATGGATTTATTTAATGAGTTTAGACATCTATGTGTTTATGTTTGATTTGATATACCCTCTACAAGATCTTGTTTTTAAACATTCAGGGCAATTAAACCTTGGCAATGTTTTCCTCGCAGAAGTTTGATTAATGCCCTTTTAAGTTGACAAATTATCAATTCTAGCGTATGATATATATATATTTGAATACCGTTGGTGACAGGTGTTCAAGAACTAAATAATTGATTTCAATGCCACTTTTATTAAAGTGGTTTTTTGTGTTTTAACAGCTATATATCATAACCATAATGACGCGTTATATGCTGAAAATGCAAAAATGAAATGAATATTTAAGAGTTTAAAATGGTGAAAGTTAGCAAAAAAAATTGGACGAAAGGGAGATGGTAAAATATATGAAAAAAATTAAAATGAAAAAGGTAATCTCTATGGTTATGTTAATAATGTTGGTATCGATGATTTCAATACCTGCTTTTGCTGTGAATCTCGGAACAGCTGATAGTTTTTCTGTGTTAGCGGGTTCGACAATCACGAATACTGGAACGACGATAATCGACGGAGATGTTGGCTTGCACCCAGGCACTGTGTTCTCTGGGCAAGGTACAGCGACTGTTAGTGGGGTAGTACATATTGCTAATGCTGTCGCACTACAGGCAAAGAATGACCTGTTAGATGCATATATCGATGCAGTTGGTCAAGCGAGCAATACTATCGGCGCTGAGCTTGGTGGAAGCACGTTAACACCTGGCGTTTACAACAGTTTGGATACGTCGTTCCAAATCACTGGAACTCTTACGCTTGATGGTGATAACGACCTCAATCCTGTCTTTATATTTCAAGCTGGGTCTGCTCTGACTACTGCATCAGGTAGTAAGGTTGAGCTCATTAACGGTGCTAATTCTGACAATATATTCTGGCAGGTTGGAAGCTCTGCTACATTAGGGACAAATTCTGACTTCGTAGGGAACATCCTTTCATCTGAATCAATTACAGCGACCACTGGTGCGAAAATAAAAGGACAGTTATTAGCACTAAATGGAGCTGTTACATTGGATTCAAATACGATATCAGAAGAAACAACAACACCTGCTGCACTTCATATCATTAAGCATGTTGTAAATGATAATGGTGGGACTGCAGATGCATCTGATTTCAACTTATATGTAAAATCTGATGGTATTAATGTATCTGGAAGTCCAGCACAGGGAGCAGAGTCACCAGGAACTACTTATTATCTTGATGCAGGAAGTTATACAATAACTGAAGATTCAGTTGCGGGATATACTTTAAGTTATAGTGGGCACAGTGATGGATCGGGCAATATAGATTTAGCTTTAGGAGACAAAAAAACAGTTACATTGACTAATAATGATACTGAAGCAACTGAAGCAACTGAAACAACAACATCTACCAGACGTAGTACAAACGATAATGAAACAACAGAATTTGCTACACTTCATATTATTAAGCATGTTGTAAACGATAATGATGGCACTGCGGTTGCATCTGATTTCAACTTATATGTAAAATCTGATGGTATTGATGTAGCACAAAGTCCAGGAGCAGAATCGCCAGGAACTAGTTATGAACTAGATGCAGGTACTTATACTATAACTGAAGAGTCATTCGAAGGATATACTGTAAGTTACAGTGGCGATAGTGATGCATCGGGCAATATAGATTTAGCTTTAGGTGATGAAAAAACAGTTACATTGACTAATGATGATAATGAAGTAAACGTTACAACAGAACCTGCTACACTTCATATCATTAAGCATGTTGTAAATGATGATGATGGAACTGCGGTTGCATCTGATTTTAATCTTTATGTAAAAACTTATGGTTCTGAAGTACTTGATGTAGCTCAAGATCCAGGAGCAGAAGCACCAGGAACTACTTATGAACTTGATTCAGGGATTTATACTATAACTGAAGATTCATTCGAAGGATATACTTTAACTTACAGTGGAGATATTGATTCATCAGGCAATATAGTTTTAGCTCCAGGGGTTGAAAAAACAGTTATATTGATTAATGATGATAATACTGTAATTCCAACTTCTGTCAATACAACAGTTGAAGGCGGACAACTTCCTGATACTTCTACACCTTGGTATAATTTCTTGTTAATGGGTGTTGTTTTAATTATGGCTTCTGTTGTAGGGTTATTTAAATATAAGAAAGCTTAATAATGATATGAAACTATTTCGAGAAAAGTTTTTAATTTTGTTAATGTTTGGAGTGCTGATTTTTGGAGTTGGAATCAGCGCTTGGGCATTAAAGAATATTAGCAATCAATCTACTCAGTCATTAAATCATGAATTAGATTATGAAGCATCTATAATGATTGATAACAAACAATTAATTGAGATTACTCAAGAAGATATTATTTTAGATCTATTTACTCCAGCTTTTAAGAGTGAATCGGAAATCACTCGTGAGAATTCAGACTTCCTCTATTCCTTGTATCCTATCGAAACTGTTAGGGTCCCCGATTTAGAGAGAGAGTCACCGATTGTAGGGAAGACAGAAAAGAATGGTCTGACATCGGTATCTATTAAAAGTGGGACTATTGGAACACTTACGATACCTGCCTTAGAGAGAATATTACCAATTGTAGAGGGTACTGAAGAGGAAGATTTGAAATTGGGTGTAGGCCATTTTAGCGGAAGTGTATTGCCTGGTGAGAATGATAATAGTGTTCTTTCAGGTCACAGAGGTACAGTTTTTGCTAAATTGGACGAACTCGAAATTGGGGATCAACTGATTACAACTACCTCTTCGGGTACTTTTATATACGAAATTAATGAGTTAAGAATTGTAGATAAAGATGATAAAACAGTTATAGTACCGACAGACCACGCAGTTTTGACATTAACAACATGTTATCCTTTTCACTTTATAGGAAATGCACCTAAAAGGTATATTGTATCGGCGGATTTGATAGATACTGTTATAGAATCGATAAATAAATATTAAGGAATAATATGATGATTTTGAAAATGAAAGAAAGTTAATTTATGTGGGGAATAGCAATAGTTTTAATAGTCTTGTGGATTTTTGGTGTTGTGACTGCAAATACAATCGGTGGACTAATTCATATCCTTTTAGTGGTTGCAGTTATAGTAGTCTTGTTAAGAATTATTAAAGGTAATAAAATATTTTAATAAAAATTGTGGTTACGAGGAATATAATAATCCTTGACCAATTTAAGGAGTGGTGAACAATGCAAGAAAAACCTATAGTATCCGAACCATTAGATTCTGAATCGGTTGACAATAAACAAAAAGAAATAAAAAAATCCGAAATTAAAGAGGATTTAGAAAAAAGATCAAAGTTTAAAAGTACAATTTGGTATATTTGTGGCATTTTGGAAGTTCTTTTTGCTTTTAGACTTGTTTTTAAAGTAATTGGAGCTAATCCAAATAGTGTTTTTGTACTCGTGATTTACAATATTTCAGGAGTATTTCTTTCACCTTTTAATGGCATATTTAGATCTGCTGTAACAAGTGGTGTAGAAACAGAGTCAGTTTTAGAACCAATGATTCTAATTGCTATGATTGTTTATGCACTTATAGCTTATGGTATAGTAAAATTAATTGAAATTTATGATCCACATAGAAACTGATAGATAAGAGTTTTGAATTTATAATGCATGCATAAGTCTATCTAGTAAATTTATGAAATCATATTGCAACATGATGGTTTTAGTCATGAAGTGACATTTTCATTAATTATGGATTATATTTATATTTGTTTTATAGTTCGCTAAGATTAAAATATCAAATTTGTAAACTTCTATCCTTTTTAGGATGGAAGTTTTTATTTTGATAAATAAATGTCCTTATTCAATGGAAAAGCGAAGTAAATACTCATGAATCAATTCAACTTGTTACAAAGAAGATAATAATTTGAACTAAATAAATATATATATAATCAATAAAACGTTTTAAATTTCAGAAGATGAAAGAATATTCAGAAAACTCTTGACAATAAGACTAAAATAACTTAATATTTATATCAATAAACAAAAACAAAGAAAGGGTCATTAGACTGTCTGCTGAATTACAGAGAACTGGAGTAGCTGAGAACCAGATGATGCAGTTGTTGAAAAATCCCCCTTGAGTTGACAAGTGAAATAAGTAACTTGGTCCGGTGTAGTAGCCGTTATAAGTACTTGAGTATAAAATAATTTTAATTATTCGTACTTGTAAAGGTGATAGCTGGAAGGTTATTATAAAATTGAGTGGTACCACGAAGAATTCTCGTCTCAGTAAATAGATATATATCTGTTTATTGAGACGAGATTTTTTATGTTAAATTAAAGGATTCTAAAGGAGAAGGAGAGTAAAAATGAGTATGACAATGGTAGAAAAGATTATTGCAAGTCATAGTGGTCAAGATCAAGTAAAACCAGAGGATTTGGTTGTTGTTGATTTAGATTTAGTATTAGGAAATGATGTAACGACCCCCGTTGCCGTGAAAGAATTTGCTAAACTCGGTATAGACCAAGTATATGACAAAGAAAGAATTGCCATCGTACCTGACCACTTCGCACCAAATAAAGATATTAATTCTGCAGAACAGTCAAAAATCATTAGAGAATTCGCTCAGGCAAAGGAAATTAAAAACTACTTTGAAATAGGCGAAATGGGTATTGAGCATTGTCTATTACCGGAAAAAGGATTAGCCTTACCAGGCGATATTATTATTGGTGCGGACTCACATACGTGTACTTATGGCGCTTTTGGCGCTTTAGCAACGGGTATTGGTTCAACGGATATGGCTGTGGGTATGGCCACTGGAAAAGCGTGGATGCGTGTGCCAGAAACCTTTAAATTTGAGTATACAGGACAATTGCAACCATGGGTTGGTGGAAAGGATTTAATACTTTATACCATTGGTCAAATCGGTGTTGATGGTGCCCGTTACAAAGCCATGGAATTTACAGGTGAGGCCATTGAAAATTTATCAATGGCCCATCGCATGACAATGTCTAACATGGCAATTGAAGCCGGCGGAAAATGTGGCTTGATTGCACCAGATGAAACAACTTTTGATTATTTGAAGGACCGTGCACAGCGAAATTATACAGTCTTTACAAGTGATAAAGATGCAAAATACGCTAAAACATACAAATTTGATGTTTCAACAATAGAACCCCAAGTGGCGTTTCCCCATTTGCCAGAAAATACTCGGGGTATCAGTGACGTAGGGGATATTAAAATTGATCAAGTGATTATTGGTTCTTGTACGAATGGTCGATTAGAGGATTTAAGATTAGCAGCGAAGGTATTAAAAGGAAAGAAGAAAGCACCTTATGTAAGATTAATTATTTTTCCAGGAACTCAGCAAATATACTTAGATGCAATGGCAGAAGGTATTATTAGGACACTCATTGAAGCTGGTGCAGCTGTCAGTACTCCTACTTGTGGACCATGTCTTGGTGGCCATATGGGCGTTTTGGCAAAAGGTGAACGGGCTGTAGCAACGACTAACAGAAATTTTGTTGGACGAATGGGTCATCCAGAAAGTGAAGTTTATTTATCAAATCCAGCTGTTGCAGCCGCTTCAGCAATTATGGGTAAAATTGCAGGTCCTGAGGAGGTTATGTAAATGAATTTAAAAGGAAAAGTATGGAAGTATGGAAATGATGTGGATACAGATGTGATTATTCCTGCAAGGTATTTAAATACCTCTGACCCAAAGGCTTTAGCAGCCCACTGCATGGAGGACATAGATGGGTCCTTTGCATCAAATGTAAAATCTGGTGACATAATTGTAGCAGAAGATAACTTTGGCTGTGGTTCTTCTAGAGAACACGCCCCTATTGCAATTAAAGCATCCGGGGTCTCTTGTATTATTGCAAATACCTTTGCTCGAATTTTTTATAGAAACTCAATTAATATTGGTTTACCCATTCTTGAATGTACAGCGGCAGTAGAGGCCATTTCAAAGGGTGATGAAGTAGAAGTAACTATTGAAAGTGGGATCATTAAAAATCTTACAACCAATGAAACCTATCAAGGCAATGGTTTTCCAGAATTTATGAAAGATATTATTAACGCTGGCGGATTAGTGAACTATGCAAGAGAGAATTGGGGGAATAAATAATGACAACTTTAAATATAGCAGTCATCGGTGGCGATGGCATTGGACCGGAGGTAACGGATGAAGGGGTTAAAGTATTAAAAAAGTTAAGTGAAGTAACCAATTTATCTTTTAAATTTAAAAAATTTGATTTAGGCGCCAAGAGATATTTAGCTACTGGTGAGTTAGTAACAGATGCAGTGAAGGAAGAACTAAAAGCATACCATGCTATTTATTTAGGGGCGATCGGCGATCCTAAAGTAAAACCTGGTATTTTAGAACATGGCATTTTATTAGATTTAAGATTTTACTTTGATCAATACATTAATTTAAGACCTATTAAATTGTTGGATTCAAAATTTACACCCTTAAAAAATAAGGGTCCTGAAGATATTAATATGATGATTATTAGAGAAAACACAGAAGGTTTATATGCAGGTGTTGGGGGTTTCTTTAAAAAAGGGTCGACAGATGAAATTGCAACCCAACAAATGATTAATACGTATAAAGGTGTTGAGAGAGTTTTAAGATATGCCTATGATTACGCTGAAAAGCGTAGTCAAAGAAAGAAGTTAACCCTATGTGATAAGTCAAATGTATTAACCTATGGTCATGATTTATGGCAACGTGTTTTTAAATCAGTAGGGGAGAAGTTTCCTAAAGTAGAACAAGACCATATACTAATTGATGCCATGACAATGAAAATGGTTAGAAATCCTGAAGTTTTTGATACTGTTGTTACTTGCAATATGTTCGGGGATATCATCACTGATCTTGGTGCAGAAATCCAAGGGGGCATGGGTATGGCTGTCTCAGGAAATGTCAATCCCGAGGGGTTATCAATGTTTGAACCCGTACATGGTTCAGCACCGGATATTGCAGGTCAAAATAAGGCGAATCCTTTAGCGGCCATTATGGCAGCAGCCATGATGGTAGATGTTTTAGGCTATCCAAAAGAAAGTAAAAAAATAGACCAGGCCATTAAAAAGGCCTTAGATGAAAAGCAAGTGACTGTTGATATGGGTGGAACTTTAACAACCACTGAAGCAGGAGATTATATTTGTAGTGTACTTTAGACAGGAGGATATTGATGCTGAAAATTTATGATACAACCCTTAGAGATGGCGGGCAAAAAGAAGGCATCTCCTATTCAACAGAAGATAAAGTAAGAATCACAAAAGCCCTAGATCAATTAGGTGTTGATTATGTTGAAGGTGGATGGCCTGGTTCTAATCCGAAGGATATTGAATATTTTTTAAGAGTAAAGGATATGCCTTTTGAAAATTTGAAAGTAGCGGCTTTTGGTTCAACGAGAAGAGCCAATATTAAAGCGGAAGATGATCACAATCTAAATCAAATTATTAAATCCAAGGTTAAGGTTGCAACAATATTTGGTAAGGCCTGGGATTTACATGTGCGTGTCGCTTTAAAAACGACTTTAGAGGAAAATTTAAAAATGATTGAAAGTTCTATAGCTTTTCTAAAAAGTTATGGATTAGAAGTCAACTTTGATGCGGAGCATTTTTTTGATGGTTACAAAGCGAATCCTGATTATGCAAAAGAAGTCATTAAAGCTGCAGAACGGGGTGGCGCTGATGCCATTGTATTTTGTGATACCAATGGCGGAACTTTATCAAAGGACGTTAAAACAATAATAGATGATGTGAAGGG
>Ga0209414_1001026_pt1 | contig 13399 bp, 12 predicted proteins | sample LakVidmifraction_4_FD_181154 | JGI IMG/M metagenome (GOLD analysis project Ga0209414, IMG submission 181154) | Hypersaline microbial communities from Lake Vida, Antarctica - Brine Hole Two &gt;0.2 micron (SPAdes) (version 2) | ecosystem: Environmental > Aquatic > Non-marine Saline and Alkaline >... | reverse complement strand
CAAGGTGGGGTTTGCCGATTTTTTTAACGCGGTACGAAAAAATGGGAACAGCGCTTCTTTCTGTTTGGCACCGTTTGCTAGATAAAACCGATAGCGTTCTTTATGCTCGTGAATGCTGTAATAAAACTCGTTGATACCTATTACATTGCTCCTTAAACAGTTGCCCAGCACCATCCCGGTGATGGGAATGGTGTATTGCGCCGCAAGTATGTTGGGCAGCTGTATCACAAATTTTAAAAAAAACAGGTCGATAAGGATAATACCTAAAAAAGTGGCTGCAAATAAACTGATAATCAGTTTATTATTCCGCCGTAATTCACTACGGTCAATGGTCGCAAAATCAGCAACTATTACCATTATGATAATCCAAGCTATATTTAACCAAGGGTTGTCATATTGAAATAGATACTCTAAATAATACCCAACAAAAATCAATTGCAGCGTCATACGGACTACGGCAATCCCCATTCTTTTGAGTAGTCCCGTTTGATATTTCCATAAGATCAAGGCGGGAATAATAAGGATAACAGAACTTATCGCCAATTGTCCCCAAGTAATATCGATTATATCCATAAGTTGCTATTAATTAAGTTCAATAATTTGAGAGCACCGCTCCAGCCACCAAGGGTCGTGCGAGGTCGATATGATGATACGTTTATCATCAAATAATAGTTTTCCCACTTTTTCTTTAGAGGTCTCGTCCAATGCAGAAGTCGGTTCATCCAAAAGAAGAACTGCTTTACCCAATAAATGGCAGAGTGCAATACCTACACGCTGTCGCTGGCCAGTGGACAGGTCTTTGAAATTACCTTCCCAGACGTTCTTATTCAGACCAAGTGCATCAAATGTGGACAGTACCTCTTCTTCTTTTGGTCTTTTGGGTTTATTGATTTTAAATGAAAATGGATAGTAAAACACCTCTTTTAACTTGTCCGCTCCCAAATCGAGATCTTGGGGTAACCAGGTAGTGTCTTTACGTAATTGTTTGACTTGTTTCGGTTTCAGCGTCTTGTCGTTAAATGAGATCGTACCATTATCTGGAGTTTCAAAACCTAACAATAAACGAAATAAGGTTGTTTTACCAGAACCGGAAGCACCTTTTATTGCAATGCGATCTCCTTCTTTTGCTTCTAAAGAAAAATCTTGAATGATAGGATCATTCTCCTTACCATAAGCAAAATCAACATTTTCAAACCTTATTTCCATACGTATTCATTTTAAAATTGATAGGTTTTCATTATCAATTTAAACCATTTGTCGATGCATATTGGAAAAGGTACATAAAACCAAAATCCATATGCAATTGTTGGTGACAATGAAAAAGGGTGTTTCCGGGATGGTCTGCAATAAAATCCACTTCCAGCTTGCTATAAGGACCAATCATCACTACATCCTTCATAATCCCGGAGGTTTTTTTGCCATCAACCAAAGTCAACTCAAAACTATGCCTGTGAAGGTGAAGAGGGTGTGCATCATCGGTATCGTTGTAAAAAGAGAGCCTGTACCGTTTTCCAAATCGTAACAAACCAGGTGTACTTTGCTCGTAGGTTTTACCATTGATAGTCCAAATATTAAAATCATTTCGGCCCCCGTTTATTTTAGCGAATTTCATTTGGATCACTTCATCAGGTTCCGCAACCGGTTTATTTTCCCCAAAAAGGGTATAGGCCCAGTCAGATTTTGCGGGTTTCTTCCAAACGGGATCTCCTTTTTGATTTGCATATTCTATTACCCTTGCCATTCCGCCATTTCTGTCCTCATCGATCAAAACCCCCAACAACCATTTTCCGGGATTGTTCATTTCTACAATGGCATCTATACGTTCTGCAACCCCCAATTCCAGAACTTCTACCTCGGTTGGATTGGGAACGGGATTTCCATCCAACGCTACCACTTTAAAACGGTGTCCCGGCAACGCAATTTTTCGATTTTCGGTAGCACTGGCATTTATAAAGTGAAAAAGCACCCGTTCTCCAGATTGTACTTTAATGGGCTTACTGGCTTGCATCGTTTTGCCATTGATGCAAAACGAGCGATAGCCCACTTCCAGCCCGTTGGGCTTTCCATTGCCATTTTCTTCGTGGTCCCCATCGCCTTCTTCCTCTTCTTCTTCCCCAAAATTGGTAAAAAACGGCTCGAATTCCTTCAGCATTAAAAATTCTTCCCGGTCGTAATCTTCTTTTTCTTTTTCTTCTTCGGCTTCTATATAGACAATGGCATCTTGTCCGGAGTACGTTCCTTTATTAAGGTCATTTCCCGCTCGAACGTGCGTATGGACAAACCGGGTTCCCGACGGTCCAGGAATAAATGAAATCCTCCGCTTGCCACGTGCAGGAACATAGGGCGTTCCTTCTTCAGCCGAACCATCGACCGTATCGGGTAAAAACTGTCCGTGCCAATGTACTTGTTCCGGGGTGTCTGTATCGTTAATAAGGTCTATCGTTACCCGTTTTCCCTCTTTGAAGCGAATAATTTGTCCAGAAATTTCATTATTGTAGCCTACAGTGCTAATTACGCGGTCTGGTGCCAAGGTCGCTAAAATACTACTAATGGTTAAGGTGTAATCTACCGGATTATCAAAGTTGATTTTAGGCTCTTTATCCGTACCGGAAATGACCGTGTTTTCAGAAATAAGATTGGCAGCACTTGATGGCAAGATACCTGCCAAGGGAATAGCCCAACTACCTATCTGAATAAATTTTCTTCGTTCCATAAGCGTTTTATTTTAAGTTTATTTTTAAAACTATGAGATTTTATTCCTGGGTTTCTGCATTCGAAAATCAAAAGAGAATGCTCCTGCCCCCTTAATCAATAGGAATAAGCTTCCCAACCACATCGCAAAATCGGTGCGTATCTCGTGTGCCATACTCCAAAATCCGTAAGTTTTGAGTTCTCGTATTACGAAAGGGCCAAAACTGTCGCCAAAGGCAATTGGGATCTTGGTCACAATTATGGCTACCGTCATATTGATGAGCATTGCCAAGGCTGCTGCTCGGGTCAAAAGTCCGACAAGCAATAATAAACCGCAAAGGATTTCAAATACGCCGACAAAATGGGCGAAAAATTCTGGGTTGGGAAACCCCATCTTTTCAAACCTTCCGATGCCTCTTGCGGCAGGGAATAAGAATTTTTGAATGCCTTCAGAAAGGAAAACAGCACCGACCATTAAGCGAATAATAATGGTGGTTTTTGATGCGGATGTTTGTATAAATTTTTGAAGCATAGATTTATTTTCTTTTGAGAAAACAAAGTTATACAACAGGAAATGTAGTATATGGTCTATTTGAAAATATAATGGTATTTAACTTATATGTTCGCGAAATGCAGTGGGTGTCTGTCCTGCATATTTTTTGAAGTATTTTGTGAAGTGGGAATTGTCGTTAAAGTTGAGCTTAAAAGATATTTCCGAAATGTTCAACGTGGTATAGAGCAACAAACGTTTTGCTTCATTGATTATATACCCGGAAAGAACTTCGGTAGCTGATTGGTTGCTTTCTTTACGGCAACTCGCGTTGAGATTCTGGGGAGAAGTATTCAAAATATCAGCATAGTGGGAAACCTTATTTATAAGGTTTTTTTCCTGAGCAAGCAACTGTCTTAAATTTTGAAGCAAATTTTCGGCTGTTGGTCCAAATGAACTTACATAGTCTGATTCTTGTAAAATTTTTGCCAATAAGGCCTTTAACAAGCCTTCGATGACTATTGATTTATTCGAATGTTCTGTTTTGTATTCTTCTGAAAGCAACTGAAATAATTGTAATACACTAGTATTGTCTTTTGGAAACAGGCAACTATATGAACTGATATTTGCGATTAGCTGTTTAATTTGCTTGTCCAGACAGACATCTACAAATTTCTTTTTAATGATTGCGACAAAACCATCAGGTTCCGAAGTGATATCCCAACAATGTACCTGCTCTTTGCGTACGATAAATACAACCGGTGCTTTAATTGTAAATTCGCGGTCGTCTATTATGTGGTGTCCACTACCTTGGTTAAGGTAAATGATTTCTAGGTACTTATTATGTTTATGTGGTGAAGTGGTTCGAACATTCTTTCTGAAAGGTTCGATTTTTATATAAGAATACTCTTTGGCCTCATCTTTTATTTCTATGTTGGAATTCATTGATATAGCGTTAGAGATTTTAGCTCTTTTGGTTTTTTAGCATTGGCTTTGTGTATTGGCAAAACCAATTGTGTCTAATTTGTGGTGGACTTTTCTACATTACCTCAACCAGTTATATAAAATCAAAAGTACATTTTTAACTGTAAGTATCTAATAGAAACAACATCTTTTACTACCATCCCACACAGCCCACTCCCCTGCATTCCGCAAATAACTTCATTCCGGGAAAAGCGCTTCATTATAAAGGTCTTGTACACAACTCCAAAGCTTCCGATTTCCATTTCGTTAATCCTGCCAAAAAGGGCAGGAACACTCCATTCCCATCTACATCTTTGAAGTCAAGTCCGCTTTTAAAGAGAGAGAGTATTCAATCAATATGTGCGCAAAGGTAAACTCGTAAAATACTCCCATCAAAAGACTACGGCATAACCGGGCTCGTTTCTAACTCCTTTTATTCCGTTTCCTTTTGAGCTGAGATTTTATCTTCTGTTTGGTTCTAGCTTAAATATTTATAGAGGTCGCTATTTAGTTTCATACCTTAGTAACCAATAAACAAGGGATATTATGATTAATTTTGAAGGGCAAAATGCCCAAGAGTTCTATGCTCGGTTCAATTCTGTGGATCCTTGTAAGGAATATCTATCAGAGATCAAGTGGAAAAAAGGCTTTAAATGCGTGAAATGCAGTCATTCCAGGTGTCAGGTACGTGCCAATTACAGTCGCACCTGTAATAAGTGTAGCCACACGGAGTCACCTTCGGCAAATACACTTTTTCATAAAGTGAAATTCGGACTGGACAAGGCTTTTATTATTTGTTTTGAAATGGCGACCAGCACCCGTAGTTTATCTGCAAGTTACTTAGCAAAGCGACTGGGTATCACCCCATATACCGCAAGAATGTTCATGTATAAGGTTCGTGAGGCTATGAAGTCTAGTGGGAATTTCCCGATGGTCAAGCGAGTGGAGGTAGATGAATTTGTGGTAGGTGGTAAAGAGGATGGCAAAGTCGGAAGAAGCTATGACAGCAAGAAAAAGAAGGCTGTCGTTGCACTTGAGCTAACAGATAAAGAAAAAGTAAAAAGAATGTATGTGAACCATATAAATGACTTTTCTGCCAAAGAACTGCGACCAATATTTGATAACCATATTTCAAAATATGCCAACGTCACTACGGATCTATGGCGAGGTTATAGACCAATGGCCAAAGATTATAACATTGAGCAGATACCCAGCAATACAGGGAAGAACTTCAAGATCCTGCACACTATGATTCATCAGGTCAAATCTTGGATCCGGACCACTTATTCCTATGTGAGCCCTTTTCATATCAATGGATACTTTGACGAATTTTGTTACAGATTGAACAGAAGTGGAAGCAAGAAAACTATATTACACAATCTTATTTCTAGAATGATGGATAAACCTAAGTTATATCATAGCAAATTAATATGCACTTAAGTAACGACCTCTATAAATTTAACTCTTTAGAAGTTAACGTAAAGATGAATTATCAAGGTTTCACCTCTTTTGAAGAAAATGAGAAATTAACCCCTGATGCCCGCTATTTGACAAAAGGAGGATTTGTATTGTTGCAGAATTAAGCACTAACTGAAAAAAAATATGAGGATAAACTTCATTAGGTAACATAGGTTACTGACAGACAGTTTATTATTTTGTAGATTTAGATAAACCACTTAAATAATTGAGTTATGAAATATTATATAAGCACAACATTAAAAAACACAACGTTTAAAGAAGCTATCGAAAAAACCATGGCAGCGTTAAAGGAAGAGGGTTTCGGGGTATTGACCGAAATAGATCTTAAAGCAACTTTAAAAAAGAAATTAGACGCAGATTTTTACAACTATACCGTTCTTGGTGCCTGTAATCCGAAGATGGCTTACGAAGCGCTGCAATCTGAAAACAAAATCGGAACCATGCTACCGTGCAATGTTATTGTACAAGAAAGAGAACCTGGAACAGTTGAAATCTCAGCTGTAGATCCAGCCGCTTCCATGATGGCAGTAGAAAATGATTCTTTGATAGATATCGCCAAAGAAGTTCAAATGAAATTGACGAAAGTCATTGAAAGTATATAAATGATCTTATAAAACTGTAAAATATTCTAAAACCTATAGAATTATCCATTGGGCCATAGCGGTTACTTTTCTGCTTTTATTAATAACTATTTTTCTGAGGTTGACCTGGATGAATAAATACAATATGGCAGATATTATTCAAACTTATCTCAGTGGCACCGATCAATCGCTTTCCCGTGAGCAGCTCATCGTTCTGGCAAAACAGATAAGAGAACCCATGTGGGACTGGCATATTTATTTGGGATATGTTTTAACTGGTTTGTTCAGTCTGCGCTTCATACTTCCTTTTTTCGGAACTATGAAGTTTCAAAATCCTTTGGCTAAAAACTTATCCATAAAACAAAAATTCCAGAAATGGACGTATATCATTTTTTATGTTTGTGTTGTAGTGTCCTTGGTTACCGGACTTATAATAGTATGGGGGGCAAAAGAATTGAAAGAACCCATGGAAGAAATTCATGTACTGGGTATTTACTATCTAATAGCATTTATTGTAATCCATATTGGAGGAATATTAATAGCAGAATTTACCAATCAAAAAGGAATTATTTCAAGGATTGTACGTGGGTCTGATGATTAGTTATAATTAAATACCCGTTGTGCATTTTGACGATAATTCAAATGGAATGACCAAAATCTTCATTTTTTTACCTCACTCCTAAAGGATGAAATGAAGATTTTGACGATAATCCCTTTAGAGCTTGGATAATATTCTCGAAATCTGGTCAAAATGCATAACTATCTAAAGCATAAAATATATTAGAAAAATTGACCTAGGTCAATAAATAATCCCCGAGGCAGAGCCGTCGGGGTATTCAACGGAAGAGAGTTTTAACATTTTATGAAAACCATCCGTTTTCAAACTTTCCTCTAATACCTCCGATGCAGAGCATCGGGGAATTCTAATGATTAAAAGTATTTAGGAAGGTTTCGTGGCTGGTTCGTTCCTAATGAGTGCAAATTTTATTGTTTAATTCAAAGCATCCTTTTTCTGGGTGCTTTTTTTTTGTAACAAACGTTACTGACCAGGATTATTTTCCTAAGTAATTTTGCTGTAAATAAATTAAGAAATGAAAATAAGTAAAGTACTCGTTATACTCTATTTTTTGCCGGTGCTATCTGTTGCCCAGCAAACGATACCCATTTCCAAAACGGAAGTGCTTACTAAGGTACAGCAGCAAAACAGTAAGCTAAAAATTGGTGAACAACAAGTGTTGGCCGCAAAAGGCGATTATAACCAAACAAATGCGGTGTTTCTTCCAAACATAACTGCTTCTCACACCGGAATGGCAACTACAAATCCGCTAATGGCTTTTGGTTTTAAACTGAATCAGGAAATACTGACGCAAGCAGATTTTGATCCAAATAGTTTGAATAACCCATCACAGGTTCAAATTTTTACTACAAAAATTGAAGTGCAACAGCCACTTATAAATGTTGACGGTATTTTTCAAAGAAAAGCTGCAAAAGCAAAATGGAACGCCACCCAGTTGCAGTTAGTAAGAACTGGCGATTATCTTTCTTTAGAAACAGAAAAGGCCTATATGCAATTGCAACTGGCTTATAAAAGGGCAACCGTTTTAGAAACCGCCCTAAAAGCTGCCAATGAAAATCTTCGTTTGGCGAGCAACAGTTTTAAACAAGGTTATCTTCAGCAGAGCGATGTTTTGGCTGTACGGGTGCGCGTTACCGAAGTGGAAAACCAATTACAGTATGCCAAAAGTAATATTATAAATGCTTCGGAATATCTCGCGATGCTGATGAATGAAGAAGTGTCTGGTATATTGAAACCTACAGATTCTCTTACAATTTCTTTGAAACCAAATTTTACCGAAAACCTTTCCAATTCCAGAGCAGATATTCAAGCTATGGAGTTAGCTGCGGAAGCCTACAAGCAAAATTATAAAGCCGATAAAATGACATTTCTCCCAAGATTGAATGCTTTTGGAAGCTATGAACTTTATGACGATCAGATTTTTCAGGCAGATGCCAACGGATATTTATTTGGAGCAGCCTTGACCTGGAATATTTTTGAAGGTTTCAAACGTTTCGGAAAAACACAAAAGAGTAAAGCTGAATTTAACAAAGCTAACCTTGAATTAGAACAATATAAAGATGAAAGTCAATTGGAACTAAACAAAGCAAGACGTGCGCTCCAGGATGCCAAAAACAATTTAAAACTTACCCAATTATCGCTTGAACAATCGGAAGAAGCACTACGTATTCGCACCAACAGATTTAGGGAAGGTTTAGAAAAAACCACAGATCTTTTAATGGCCGAAACCCAATTTTCACAGAAACAATTGGAATATTTCAACACCGTTTTTCAGCATAATTACGCCTTAGCATACCTTCAATTTTTAACTAAAAACTAATCAGCAATGAAAAAAATATATACTCTACTTCTATTTTCGGCGGTTCTCAGTTTTACTGCCTGTAACAATTCTTCCGAAGAAAAAAGCATTGATCAAACTCCTGCTGTTTCAGTAACGGTAAGTTCTGTAGCTGCAGAAAACAAGACCCCTTTTTTAACCGCAAGCGGAAAAATAGAAGCTGCAAACAGCGCGACCCTTAGCACCCGAATGATGGGCTTTGTGGACAAAGTGCACGTTAATGTGGGTGATAAAGTAACAAAAGGACAATTATTGGTAAGCATCAACAATTCCGATCTTTCTGCAAAACAAGCGCAGACAAGTGCCGGAATCACTGAAGCGCAAGCCGCTTTTAACAATGCCGAAAAGGATTACCAACGTTTTAAAAATTTGTTCGCAGAGAATAGCGCGAGCCAAAAAGAACTGGATGACCAGCGCGCTCGTTACGAAATGGCAAAAGCTAGATTGGAAGGCGCAAAACAGATGAAAAATGAAGTGCAATCTCAGTTTGCATATGTGAATCTTCGCGCTCCTTTTAACGGAGTTATCACTAATACATACATTGAAGCTGGCTATTTGGCAAACCCGGGAGAACCATTAGTTTCGGTTGAAGGTCCGGGCAATTTTGAAGTTACTGCTTCAGTTCCCGAAAGTGAAATTTCAAAAATAAAATCCGGGACCAAAGTAGATGTGATTGTAAAATCTTCAGATGAAATACTTCCAGCGACTGTTACTGAAGTTAGTACCTCAGCCAAAAATACAGGCGGACAATATTTAGTAAAAGTAGTTTTAGACAAAACCGATGCCAGCATTCTTTCTGGAATGTACGCCACGGTTCAATTTCCAATAGAAAAGAAAACAGATGCTACCACAGTTTTGGTTCCACTTGAGGCTTTGGTCAAACGTGGACAATTAACCGGAATTTACACGGTGAGTGAGAGCAATACCGCAATACTGCGCTGGTTGCGATTGGGCCGTACTTTCGGCGATAATGTTGAAGTGCTTTCAGGTTTGGCCGCAGATGAAAATTTTATTATTTCTGCCGATGGAAAACTTTTCAACGGTGCGAAAATAACCATTAAACAATAACGATGAAAGACGGATTAGCAGGCAAAATTGCCAAGTTATTTATAGGTTCGAAGCTTACAGTGCTGTTGATGATCGTGTTTATGGTCGCAGGTGTTTGGAGCTCGTTTTTGATACCGCGCGAGGAGGAACCGCAAATTGATGTGGCAATGGCCGACATATTTGTAGGCTATCCCGGCGCATCCCCAACCGAAGTAGAATCTAGGGTTGTGAAACCACTTGAAAAGATCGTTTCAAACATCCCTGGGGTGGAATATGTGTATTCCACCTCTTCAAAAGAAGGTGCTATGGTAAGCGTTCAGTTCTATGTGGGCGAGGACATCGAGCGGTCGTTTGTAAAACTTTACAACGAAATGAACAAGCACATGGATCAAATACCTCCGGGCGTGACCATGCCGCTTGTAAAACCGCGTGCCATAGATGATGTGCCGATGCTTGGTATAACACTTTGGAGCGAAACCTATGACGATTTTAAACTAAAACAGATTGCAGACGAACTTACCCAAGAAATTGAAGAAGTAAATCAAGTTTCTGCCACCCAGAAAATTGGTGGAAGAAATAGACAGCTAAGAGTTGTCTTAGATAAAGATAAATTGGCTGCGAGTGGATTGGACTTTCTGAGTGTAGCCGAAATGATAAAGGTAAATAACCAGCAAATGAGTTCGGGCAGTTTTGATAAAAATGATACCGAGTTTTTGGTGACTACTGGAAATTTCCTGAAGTCTGCTGCAGATGTTGAAAACTTAGTTGTTGGTATTCAGCAAAATCAACCTATTTATTTAAAGCAGGTTGCATCTATTATTGATGGCCCCGAAATTCCGAGTAAATATGTTTCCTTCGGATTTGGAGGCGCTAGTAAAAATAGATCTAAATACGCTTCGGAATATCCTGCGGTAACCATTTCTGTAGCAAAAAGAAAAGGTGCAGATGCGATGAAAATTGCCGATGTAATTATCGATAAAGTTGACCATTTAAGTAGCAACCTTATTCCTGATGATGTTCACGTGGAAATCACACGAAATTATGGTGAAACTGCTTCCCAAAAAGTTTCGGAATTGCTGATGCACCTTATTGGTGCCATCATCGCAGTAACACTTGTCGTTATGCTTGCCATGGGATGGCGTGGGGGTTTGGTAGTTTTTCTTTCGGTACCAATTACGTTTGCATTGACGCTTTTAGGTTACTATTTACTCGATTATACGCTGAACAGAATCACACTTTTTGCCTTGGTATTCGTAACGGGTATTGTGGTGGATGACTCCATTATTATAGCCGAAAATATGCACCGGCATTTCAAGATGAAACGCTTGCCGTTTAAGCAAGCTGCTATCTACGCAATAAACGAGGTAGGAAATCCAACCATTTTGGCGACTTTCACAGTAATCGCTTCGGTATTGCCAATGGCTTTTGTGTCTGGATTGATGGGACCTTATATGTCGCCAATGCCAATTGGAGCTTCTATTGCGATGATACTATCGTTGTTTGTGGCTTTGACCATAACCCCTTATTTGGGCTATATTTTCCTCAGAGAAAAGGAGAAGAAGGGAGAAACCCCCAAGCCGGAGAAACCTTTAGAGGATACTTCTATTTACAGGATTTATTCAAAGCTGGAAACACCTTTGATTGAAAACAAAAAGACTCGATATATATTTTTAGGAATTACAGTTATCTTGCTTTTAGGTTCTGTTTTGATGTTCTTTACAAAATCGGTTGCCGTGAAAATGCTTCCTTTTGATAATAAAAACGAAATGCAGGTAGTGATTGATATGCCCGAAGGAACAACTTTGGAACGCACTGCCATGGTTGCTCGTGAAATTGGACAATATCTTTCTACACAACCGTTGGTGGTCAATTATCAAAATTACGTAGGCACATCTGCACCAATAACTTTTAACGGTTTGGTGCGTCATTACGACCTTCGTGGTGGTAGCAATGTGGCCGATATTCAAGTGAATTTTGTAGGCAAAGAAGACCGTAGTGACCAAAGTCACGACATTGCAAAACAAATGCGTCCGCATATTCAAAAAATTGGTGAAAAATTTGGTGCAAACGTAAAATTAGTGGAAGTTCCACCAGGTCCACCGGTACTTTCAACAATTGTTGCCGAAATATATGGGCCAAATTATGATCAACAGATTGCAGTTGCAAAACAAGTTGAGAATATCTTGAACGAAACCCAGGATGTTGTAGATGTTGACTGGATGGTGGAAGCTGACCAAAAAGAATACCAATTTGTAATAAACAAAGAAAAGGCGATGCGTTACGGCGTGGCCCCACAGCAAATTGTTTACACCATGAATATGGCGCTTTCCGATAAACCCTCAACACATCTTTATGATGAAAAAGCTGTTGAACAGGTGGGCATAGTATTGGCGTTGTCCGAAAAGGAAAAATCCACGATTCAGGATATTTCACAGTTAAAAATTGCTTCCAAACAAGGCAATATGGTTTCTGTGGGCGATTTGGTGAATATTAAAGAAAGCACTCTCGCAAAAAGCATTTACCGGAAAAACCAAAAAAGAGTGGTTTACGTATTGGCCGATATGGCTGGGGAATTGGAAAGTCCTGTGTATGCTATTTTGGGAATGACCGACAAGCTAAACGACATAGAGTTGCCAGCCGGCTACAAGATGAATGAACTATACCTGGAGCAACCTAAATTTGAAGATGATTTCACCGTAAAATGGGATGGGGAATGGCAAATTACCTTAGAAGTATTCCGTGATTTAGGAATCGCCTTTTTAGGTGTAATCATCATTATTTACATTCTAATTGTGGGTTGGTTTCAAAGTTTTAAAGCGCCAATAGTTATGATGGTAGCTATACCATTATCATTGATAGGAATTGTGCTAGGCCATTGGGTTATGGGAGCGTTTTTCACAGCTACTTCCTTTATTGGGATGATTGCATTGGCAGGAATCATGGTGCGAAACTCGGTGCTTTTGATTGATTTTATAAACCTTAAAACCGCAGATGGAATACCGTTAAAACAAGCCGTTATTGAAGCTGGTGCCGTGCGAACTACCCCTATTTTATTGACCGCAGGAACAGTTGTGATTGGTGCATTCGTAATACTGTTCGATCCTATCTTTCAAGGACTGGCCATTTCACTGATGGGCGGAACCATTGTTTCTACCGCACTTACGCTACTCGTGGTACCACTGGTTTATTATATGATTGAACGGAAAAACTTTAAGGAATAGACGTGAGATTTTAGATATGAGACGTGAGAAAAAATTGAGATTTACTGAAAATAAAAAATAGCAATAATCAATAAATATACCGATGAAACTATTAATTGTAACCGTTGTGGACGAATTTCAGCAAGATGTGCTACAACTTTTCAAAAAAGCAAATATTGAGAGCTACAGCGGTTCTGATATTGAAGGCTTTAAAAATGCATACTCTTTTATGATGAATTCCAGTTGGTTTCCATCAGAAAAAGGCGGGGCAGACAGCAATATGTTTTTTTCCTTTACGGAAGAAGAAGAAATAAACGATTTTTTTAAGTTGGTAAAAGAATTCAATCAAAATGTGGAGACCAATAACCCAATTCATGCGGTTGTTGTACCAATAGAACGGAGTATTTAACATTTAAATTTAATATTATGATTAATAGATATATAAGAGCAATTGCCGGAACCTTTATTTTAATAAGCCTTTTGCTGGCTGTTTATGTAAATATTAACTGGTTGTGGTTCACAGGATTTGTGGGT
>Ga0209414_1001024_pt1 | contig 13420 bp, 7 predicted proteins | sample LakVidmifraction_4_FD_181154 | JGI IMG/M metagenome (GOLD analysis project Ga0209414, IMG submission 181154) | Hypersaline microbial communities from Lake Vida, Antarctica - Brine Hole Two &gt;0.2 micron (SPAdes) (version 2) | ecosystem: Environmental > Aquatic > Non-marine Saline and Alkaline >... | reverse complement strand
GGCTTGAAAAATTAAAATAAACGTAAGGGCGTTTAAAGACGCACAAACGTGCGTCCTAACTAACCATATTAGTAGAAGTGATAATAGGCTAAATCACCCCAATTAAATCTTACAATATGATAAAATCACCTGTCAGAATATCTGGTTTGAGGATGAAATCAAGTATTGTTTTGTCTTTGTTGGTGGCATTTTTCGGATTGAGACTGCTGTTAAAATCTTGAATAACCTTCATTTAGGCAGCTTTTGTTTTAATCTTGTTCTTTTTCTGTTCTTTTATAACCATTTATGATTGTTGTTCTTACGTTCTTTGTTGTGCTAAAAAACACTAGTTTTGTTCCTCTTCTTGTTTCTTTTCTGTTCTTTTAAATATAATTTTTCTGATTTACAAAGCATATCTATATCCTATAAGTTTGTTTGAATACCTATCTGAAATCCTCATAAAATTCTCTTTTCATTTCTTCTTTTATCCGCAAGTCATACACATTTATATTGTTGTTAACATATTCTTTGTGCTCACAGTAATCTAGTCTATTCGGCAAATTATCGAACATAGGTATAAGAGCTTCCCAAACCTTCTTTTCTTTTTCTAAAACTGTAATATAACTACCCCAAGAAGCACCTCCAGTTTCATTTATTCTAAGATTCTTGAAAGCCTCAATATTATTGTTTAATTTTAAGAATCTCTCTAAGAATTCCACACTTAATTCTGAATATTTATCAGCTATGATATAAAAGACAATTTGCATGTATTTATCATCCAAGTGTTTTTCGTCAATAATATTTCTCAAATATTTAACTGGTTTACTTTCATGTTTGTCCTTTTCCTCAGGGAAAAAACCTGCAATGTCATGCTCTGGGCCATAATAGTTCACATTTGTCATAAAGTATTCAAATATTGAATCTATAATTTCTTCGCTGTTTTCAAGTTCCCAGATAACATCATAATTTTTATGATCTAAATCATGGTATACATTTTTGTCTGAAAAATTAAACTTCAGAAACTGAATAATAACGTTTGGATTACGTTTTAAGAATTCTTTAAAAAGTTTTCTATCATAATCAAAGTGTTGTTCAAAGTTGTTCGAATATAGATATGTTTCAACAATAAGATCTAATGGAAAATCACTAAATAAAAGACATTTCTCAAAAAATGGTTTTCCAACACTAATCTTTCTTTCTTCTTTTTTTATCTTATTAAGAACAGTTTTAATGACTTCTAAATATATTTCTTTTTCTTTTTTTAGGTTTTTATATTTACTTATAAAAGTTAGATCCCAGAAAAAATATTGAGATTTAAGAGATTTAATGGAGTTTAAGCAATCTAAGTAAAGTAAACTCAGATGTTCATCGTTCACACAATCAATGTTTAGGGCTTTATGAAAGCAGAATCTTATTTTTGTATCTAGGCTTTTAATCAAGTCAAAAAGTTCAAGGTAGGACTGTGGAGCCTTTTTAGAAAAACAATTAAAAATATAATCATAATTAAGGTTAAAATCAAAACTTTTAAAGTTTAATTCTAAAACGTCCAAAAACAACTGTCCATCTATGTCGACTGTATTGGCTACTATCGTATTTAATGATTTTTCATACTGCTGTTCTAAACTGCCAAACCCCAATTTTTCAAGATCTTTAATCATAGAATAAACGGTTTGCAAAAGTTTTTCATAATCACCCTTATTAAAACTTATACAATAGTCTATTAATTCCTTTTCATGAAGTTTTTCCTCTTCTCTCCAACCTAATTCAACTTTTCTATATCTATTTAATTTTAATATTTCTGTTAATTTATATAGTTTACTTTTATATTCCTTTTTTATTTTACTCGAATAATCTACTTTGAGCCAATCAAGATGTTCGATTATATTCTGTAGAACAAAGCAATCCACTGATTCGTTAGGATTAAAATGCTTGTTAATAATTTGATATATATAGGTTAAATCATGTTGCAAAATATCATCAGAGTGTTTATATTCATAATAATCAAGGCGATACAGCACTTTTAGTACAGTAGGTTTACAGGCATCTTTCAAAAGGTAATTGAAGCATTTATCTCTAAACGATTTAACTGCTGGAGAAAGCCAAATATGAAAAGTATGAAGGATCATTTGCCTTTTGCCATCTGATTCGTGATCTCTATACTGTATTTTAAGGAAATTAGGCAGTATTTCAGCTAAGGCATTTTCATAAATATTACAGTTTTGACCATTTTTTGCATTTTTTATAAGAAAATCAAATAGCAAATGTTGAATCCGGTTTCCCTGTCGGTAGTCAAACCTAGAAAAGTTAAATTTTTCTACAAAAGTATAGATTACGGCTGGCATCTTGGACGTAACGTTTATTGCGGAATAGAACATTAGCTCTAATGCATCTTTAAATGATTCATCTCTTAGATATCTAAATCTAGACAAAATTTCTAAATCTTTTTCGGTCCCATTTGAGAATTCATTTGATTCATAACTATATCTATATTCGCTCGCTGTTTTTGCAGATTGAGTATCTATTTGTTTTTTTAGAAAGTTTAATACCTGTGGGTCTAAATAGAACCAAAATAAATCAAGATATCTCAGAGACTCTTGATTATTATCTTTTTTTTCAATGTCTAACCACTTTGTGAAAATTAATGGTTTTAGTTTTTTTTCTATGTGCTTGTAATTAAAGGTATTTATTACGGGGATAATAGTATCTTTTATTCTGCTTTCGTAGTCCAAGTAATTGTTAAGAAAGAAGTTAAAGCTTAGGACTTCATTTTCAATTACTGTCTTATAGAAAATATATGTTGAAAAGATTTGGTCTGATATTTTGACTATTTGATGTTCGAATAGATCAACTAACTCAGCTTCGTGAAGTTCATAACAAATTTCCCAAAATTTACTTTCTTCAATGTTTAGTTTCTCAAAAATGGGGTCACAAAGTTCTCTGTTATCTTTGTTGATAAGAGAGAAAAAAGATATTAATGCTAAAGATTTTTGGACGATTGGTTCTCTCAATAGTTCGACCTCTTTGAACAATGGTTCAAAATATTCATCATAAATTTGGGATGCATCGCTAAGTTCTAATATATTTTTGGTGTTAAGAGCCACTTTTGCACTCATAATTGCCAGCCGTGCGTTTCCTTGAGCAATCTTCAGAATTCTATCAACATATGATGGCTCTGTTATTCTAAAATCGTCCGACTTTATAATTTTTTCTATTTCATCATTTGAAAAGAGACCTATCTCAATAGATTCAGAATTGAAATCAGATGCAATATCTTTAACTTGTGATAAAGCATAATCTCTTACAGTTACTATTACTTTTAAGGAATTTGCTTCTCTATCTTCAAATAAACTTAATATCAGCTGAAAGTTTTGGGCAAGTCTATTTGCATCATCAACTAATAGCAAATATTTCTTGTCTGTTCTAATAGTTGTTTTTAGGTCTTCCCAAATTGAAAGACCTTTATTCCCTATACACAAAAAATGATAATCGTTTTTATCTGCATAAAGTTTTGATAATTCAATTGCAAATTTTGATTTTCCTGTACCAGGAGCTCCGTGAGCTAAAAATAAATCAGTACTTTCCAACCGATTTAAACCTATTTCTATCTCCTTCTCTCTACCAAGGAAAATATTACTTAGCGGAGTTGATATTTTTCTTTTCTCGTAGTTGGTAATAAACTCGGATGGTTCTTGAATTTGGCCTGTACCAATTTTAACTCCAAGATAATCCCCCAAACTAGGATAGTCAAGTACGCCAAACGCTAAACTTCTTATGCCTATTAATTCCAGTATACAGTTGGAGTTGTGGCTTTTACACAGTTTTTCAAGTTTTATTTTTTCATCTGGTTTGATCCGTTCTGTAAAACATAAAATTACTCTATCAACTTGATTCTTTTCTAATTTTGTTTTTGAAGTATCAAAGCAATGATTAATATCTGATTCTAATTTCTTGTAAAAACTTTGACCTGTTTTTAATCGCTCTCTTGTTGTGTATTCGGCAAAAATTAATTCATTATCAATTGTGAAATAAGAATCAGGCGTTCCCTTTCTAGACTTCTCTTTACCTATTACACTACCTATTGGATTTATCGTATTAGGGTTTAGTTTCAAGTATAAAAAATCATTACAGAAGTCCTGAAAGATATCTCCATTAATTCTACTTAAAGCATCTTCAATTGTTACAATTTTACTCATTGTTAAAATATTTCTCTTATATATTGTTGTTAGCCTTCTTCTCTAACTTTCTAGCTTAATAACCGATTATATGATCTGTTTGCTTTTCTATTAGCTTATATAATTTTCTGTCTATCTTAAAAATTTCTTTATGACTAAATTCATGAAAAGATTGAGGAGAACTGAAATCAGAATAATTCATACCCATATACTGCGATTCTAGCTGGTTGAGTATATTTCTTATACTTTTCGGATAAAATAATATCAATGGTTTAACCTTTGGAATATAAGAATATCTCATAAGATCAATAAAATCAGATTCAGCACCATGAAGTGGAGAAAAAGTCTCATCGAGTTCATTCATAAATTTATACAATGTTTGATATGCTACGAATAATTTTCTCTCATATAATCGCATTCTTTCTCTTTTTGTTGCATAATGCTGTTGCACAATAATTCCAAAAACCGTGGCACTTCCGCCAACTATTGCTCCAATTAACCCAGATAAAGCTGCTAATATCTCAATTCTCATAATAACTCCTTTTTTACACAAACATCTTTTCTAAACAGGCCTTTTTGATGGTTTTTAATTTCTCTAACTCTTTTTGATTAAGGGTGATTAGTTTTTCAAGATTGCGGAAATAATTTCCTATTTTGGCTTGTTCATTGATGCCATTAGTTGGTCTTGAGATTAATATATTTTCAATATCACTTCCGTTATAAGAAGGTAAAGCTCCGGTTTGTGCATACTTTGGTAGGTTTATCGTTTCAAATACGATTTTGCCAAAATTTTTGTTCCATGTATGATCAAAGATATAAGCCATTGAATTATTATCAATTAAAAATGGGCTATGGACTAAACGTTTTCTATTTAGCATTATTGCTGCACCAACTTTAGCAAAAATAATAGCAGGTACTTGATTAATAAGTTTCCAACTCATACGTGAAATTTGTTCATTAGTAACATAGTTATTTGAATTTGTCATTATATGCTCGTTACCAATATTATTCATGTCTGAAACTTTGAAGAAAGGAATCCCCCTTTTCCCTTCTTGTTCTTTGTCGGGAAAGCCAATGCCTGACTGTGTTGTGCCAACCTCCCCCAGTTTTTTCCTTTCCCAACTACCATCAAAACCTTTGAAACGAATTTCTGGAACATCAGAACCATTTTTAGGGAACATTTTTTCGAGCATTGCTTTTTTTAGCTTTTGCAGCTTCTCATACTTTGCCTGCTTTTGGCTTATTAGTTTGTCCAACTCTTGAAAATAGCTGCCTATTTTGCTTTGTTCTGTTTTGTCTAATGATGTTGTAACGTCTATATTGCAAAAGTTACTTTTATTAATAATTGGAACAGCCTGTGTCGCTGCAAGTTTTTTTATTTTTGTTGATTTGTTTTCTATTAAAGAAAATATAAAGTTATTATCATATTCTGAATTTGAAATAATTGCATTAATCTGTTGATTCGTCGTAGCTCTTTCTTTTAGTTGTGCTATTTTTCCAATAGTTGAACCAATACTTACGAAGAGTGTTGAATCTTTTTCTAGAATCCTACTCTTGTTGAATCCTTTTTCTGATAAGGTTGTTATTGTCCTTTTAATGTATCTATTGTTTTGGATATCTGCCGGGCTAACAAATAAATAATTGCCATTATAATTAGATTTATCATTAGTTTGCGGTGTGGAACCTGTTATTATTTCGCCAAGACTGCCTATTTTTTTCTCTTCCCAATCATTAGTAAAGCCCTTAAAGCGAATGTCTGGTATTTTATTTTTGTTTGTCATTATATTTGTCATTATTTTCATATTATATATTTAATCACTAACAGGCTTCGGTAAAATTTTGTATGGTCCTGTTTTAAAAGCATTATTACTCTTTTCAAAAAAACTCTGAATAATTTTCGGGTTTGGTTGAAATAAAGATTCTTGACCTAAAACAAATATAGGAAAATCTACATCTTCATTATCTAAGGACTCCATTAAATCAGTAATTTCTTTACTTTCAATATCATTTAAACAAGAAAATGCAATAAAATCACATTTCAAGTTTTTCCCAAGTTTAATTAATTCAATTGCTTGATCTTTATTAAAGCCTCCATTCGATTTACACTCACACAACCCTATTTTTTTTCCAAGTTTCACGAATAAATCAACATCTGTTTTTAATTCATCAGACAAGAATATCTCAAGATTTGATAAATAGTTGAAAGCCCTAAATCCCTGAACATAAAAGAAATTCAGCAACAGCAACGTTGCTAGTTGTCCTTGATCGACAGCTCTAACAAATAATTGATTTAGTCTGTAGTGATCGCTACTTTGTTTGTCATGAACAAAAACAGGTAGTGTCACTTCATTATTACAGTCTGCACAATAGTTTTGCCTACCAACATCATCAATTTGAATCCATAAATTACTTTCACAGTGGGAGCATTTAAAAAACTTACCTCTTAGTAAGATGCCTAAGTCATAAAGTTCTTGTAAATGTGGTAACAGTTGATTTCTTTCTTTTCCTTTAAGTGCAGATTTACTAAGAATATCTTCTAGAGTATAAGTTACAGGAGGAAAATACACTCCTCCATTTTCTCTGATTTCACCTAATTTTTCTAAAACATCATCACTGTTTATTTTACTATCAAGTCCTTCTAACAATTTCTTAACAGTTTTTTCTGTTCTAACATTTGGTGTTAGGCTAATAAGAAGATCAAATATTTCTTTTTTTGCAATCAAATCAAGATTATCTAGACTACCAAGCAAGTTTACTGATTGTTCAAGAATTGATGATTTTTGAGTTTTCTTTATGTTATATCCAATATCATAAAACAGATGATTTGTTACATTAAAAAAAGAAGGCAATTGTATGGTTTCAACTATATCTTTTTGTTGAAAAGGATTTATTGCAAATATGTATTTTGAAATGCCTCTCTCACTTATTCGTAAGAATTGCTCGGGAAACAATGATTTATGAATGTATTTTGTAGCAAAAAGTCTTCCCAAATTTCTTCGTCGAGGATAAATTGACTCTTCCACTCCTGCTATTTCTAAGACAAATCCAAGATTAAACCCAAGATCTGAAAAACTTTTACTTGCAGGATGTTGAATTATTAATTTTTCATTATTAATATTTATTGTTCGCTCATGTTCAAAGAATGTCCACCTTTCATTGTGACCTTGAAAATATAAACATTCGGGTTGTAATATTTCATGAGAACTATGCAAGTCCTTTATTAATTTCTTTATATCATTATCAAAGCAAACAAAAACAGAGTCATTATCAATAATTGGCTCCATTTTTCCCAATAATTCGACAGGTACCCAAACTAGTTTTGAGTTCGGATAATAGGAACGAATATTCCAAAAATATGTAATTGCTTCCAAATCTTCTTTTGGAGATACAAAAAAATATTTATTTAAACCAGAAAAATACCCGTTAGGGTTGTAATCAACCTCATATATACTAGTTCCTTGTCCTCTTCCGCCAAAACCTCCAATAGCATTTGTTATATGAGTGAATTTATTCTCATTATCAAAAAGATTATTAATTAAATCTTTATTAGTGTTTAGTCTTTTAGTTTCTGCTTCTTTGAAGATAGATATTCTAAGAAGCTTATTTTCTTCTTTAGGTAGCAAACCATAGTTAAGACAGGCAAATAAAGAATTGTCATTATTTTCTAACTTATCTCCTGATAAAATATGTGACGGAGTATTATCGTTCATTATGTATTTGCTTAATACTTCAGGCAATCTTGTAAAACTAAAGAAAGCTGAACCTAACCTTCCCGTTATATATTTTTTTGTAACAGGATTCACAGAAAATATATCAAAAAAGGAAGATAGTTTATCATCTTTCAATAAAGAAAAGTTTAATATTATATCGGGATCGCTTCTTTTTACAAACTCTCTGTTAACTGTTGTGAATAATCGTTCATTATTAACAAAAATCAGGTTGTTTATTGAGTCAATTTCATCTTGTAATTGTAGAAAAATTTTAGAAAACGAATCATAATCGTCTGGTTCTATTATATAAAGTTTCTTTATAGGTCTAACCTTTGTTTGGATATATTCTGTTCTCATTTCTTTTCCCACCCATCACTAAAGCCTTTAAAGCGAATGTCTGGTATTTTATTTTTGTTTGTCATTATATTTGTCATTTAAAAATCTTTGTCTTGTTGTTCTCTATTCAAAGTTGTCATTAATTATATTTCCATTGAGATTCGTCCAGCAAGTTGTTGGACAATTTCATTATCTCTTCTTTTGTTGTAGGACATAATTCGACGATTATGCCTCCACCTTAAAATTGTCCACCCTGTGGACACTCTCGCCCTTTCCCAAATCCAAATTCTCCTTGCCCAATTGTCCCAATTCATTTCTCAATCATTCTTTACCACGCACGACCGCAGGGTAAGAGGCTTCAGTTCATCTGGAGCAACGTAGCGTAGCGAAGTGGCAACGCACGAAAATACACCTGTCTGCGTGCGAGCATCGCACAGGCAGGCGAAAGTCGCATTGCTCCAAGAAATGCATCGACATAAGAGTACTTATGCAACGATGCATACTAGCAATTTTCATCCCCCAATCACCACTTTCCTTGCAAGATTACCATGAACTATTGTTTTTCTGCACGATTGTCAACTTGCATTGTTCCATAAATCTTTTTTTTTACCACGAAAGGCACGAAATTACACGAAAGTCGCTTTGCTCCAAGAAATGCATCGACATAAGAGTACTTATGCAACGATGCATACTAGCAATTTTCATGAGATCAAACAACATGCTACTTATAAATTAGCACCTCAACACGATTGTAACATGCATTGTTCCATAAAATGTGCTCACTTGCTTTTTTCTATTATGAAAAAAGAAGAGAGCGAATTCTATGGCAATGCATTCTTTGTCTTTTTTCGTGTCTTTTCGTGCCTTTCGTGGTAACAAAATCTTAATCTTTTTATTCAATTATAAAGCATATCTTTTGATGACAGCTTTTGGATAACTTCCGAAGTTTACTATTAATCCTAGTTTCATTCCAGTACTTTGAAGGTAATTTAAAACTTGTGCCTCATGTTCAACAGTAATTGTTTTAACTGCTTTCAATTCAACAACTATTTTATTATAACATATAAAATCAGGAATAAACTTTTGTTTAAGTAATCTTCCTTTGAAAAAGATGTCTAATTTAGGCTGAGATACAAAAGGTATATTTATGTCCCCAAATTCATACTCAAGACATTCTTGATAAACAGACTCAAGGAAGCCATTACCCATTTCTTTATAAACAGAAAAAGCAGCAACATTAATTGCATAACACTCATCTTTATATATTATATTATCTGTCATAATTACTCCTTTTTTAGCTTTCTTTTTTCTTTTTACTACCACGAAAGGCACGAAATTACACGAAAGTCGCATTGCGCTAAGAAATGCATTGCCATAAGCACGCTTATGGAACAATGCATACTAGCAAGTTTCATCGGTCAAACAACACTCTACTTGCAAACTTAGCTACACAGGGGAACAACTTGCACATAACTTCCGGCTTCTCAACACGATTGTCAGTATGCATTGTTCCATAAATTTTTGATTTATTGCTTTTTCTGTGGAAAAAAGCAAGAGAACAAAAGTTTTAATGGCAATGCATTTCTTTGCATTTTTTCGTGTATTCTCGTGCCTTTCGTGGTAGTAAAATCTTTCTTATTTATCTGCGTTAATCTGCGAAATCTGTGGATAAACCCTTTTGGTTGCGGCTCGACCGCCCTATGCCTTTCGTGGTCGTACATTCTTTCTTAATCTTTTCATTCACCAGTTAAGAATGATTTAAACTCGTTTAATCCCTGCATGTCAAACTCATTCCCAGTCAACTCATCAATCATCGCAGCCAACCCATCCTGCGTTTCTTCAATCTTCGTAGCAACATCAGCATAAGTAACCTCATACTTCTCAGCAAGAGCCTGCACCTTACTCGTCAACTCATCAATAAGCACAGAAGGCATCTTATTCAAAGAACTCACAAGCGGACTAATCCATTTTACTTCCAGCAGCTGATATACTTCGGGCTCGGTTAGCTTCTCAATGCAAGTCTTCGTCTGCATATGTAGCTTTTCGGTGTCGATCTTAAGCTCTTTTTTCAACTTTTTGTCTTCGGCAATCAATTTGTCTGCTTTTACTATCTTTTCTTCAAAACTATCTTCTGCAAAAGCCCCGCTTTTTTTGGCTTCTGCACTTAGTGTTTTGGCCTCTTGTGCCACTTTGACATTTACAAATGAGTCACCGGCTTCGTTTAGGCATTCAGACTCTTTTTCCTCTTCACTTAATGAACCCAGAATCTCTTCAAGTTCGGAAGCGATCTCCAAAAGACGGCTCTCTTGTTGCTTTAAATTTTGCAGTTCTTCGGTCAGGCAATGAGCTTGTACCAATTCAAAAGGAAAAATGTGTCCCTTCCATCCTTCTTGAACCTCCTGGTCTTTGCCTTTTACTTTTTTTAGTACTAAATTGGGATCCACTTGAGTGCAGGCTTTAAAAAATCCTTCGGTTTTGATAATTTCTAAATCTAGGGCAATGTCTAGCCACTGATCGTCTAAAAGTTGATAGGCTTTGTATTTGTCTAGCAATGAACTTGATTCTAAACGCTTGAAAATCTCCTCGCTGAGCAAACTCTCTTCTTTTGATATGTTTATATTCTCCATATTATTTAGCAGTTTGTCTTTTAAAAATTCATCAAAATTGGCAAAAGAGTTTTCAAAATTATTTGCAAAGGTTTTTACATCGGGATGTTGAGTAATTGCAGTTTTCACATAATCAATATTGAGTGTAGCATGCTGCTCGGATGTTTTGGTGAATAGGGTATCTTTCAAACCTGGAAAAGCCATCCAAAATTTGTTGAGTTCGGTTATCTCTGAGTAGGGGATGCCTCCAAACATTGATGAGTAAATGTCAAAAGTTTCGGCACTCTCTGATGAATCTACATAGCGGGGGATATTAAGATTGTATTCATTTTTACGAATCTCATCGCGACTTACCACTTTGGAAAATTTTTCTATGCTCTCTCTGCTAATTACTGTATCTGCAATTTTTCTAATATCCGATGCTCTCAGCTTATTGTTGTTGCCAACTTTAATGAATCCCTTAGACGCATCCACAATCAGTACATCAGTATTTTCACGTTTCTGCTTCAACACCATGACAACGGTAGGAATGCCAGTGCCAAAGAAAATATTGGCTGGCAGACCGATAATAGTATCAATATGATTCTGCTCAACCAGGTTTTTACGAATTTTGCCCTCTTCTCCTCCACGAAATAGCACTCCGTGAGGTAAGACAATAGTCATAATGCCATCGGGTTTGATGTGGTAGAGATCGTGTAGCAAAAATGCATAGTCTGCTTTGGTTTTAGGTGCAAGTCCGAAGCGTGCATAACGAGGGTCGCTCTCTTTGTCGTCAGAATCCCACTTTTGCGAGTATGGTGGATTAGAAACCACAGCATCCACATAGATGGGATCGTAAGTGCCCACTGGATCATTTTCGTCGAACCATGGCCAGTCTTCTTCCAAGGTGTCGCCATTGCGAGTGGCAATGTTATTTGGCAAAATATTACGCATAACCAGATTCATACGGGTGAGGTTGTAGGTATTTTTTTTCAGCTCTTGTGCATAATACTTTATATTATTTTGATTGTTCATGTGCTTGGCTACGCACTGACCAATGTTAATAAGCAGAGAGCCTGAACCACTGGTTGGATCATAAATCTTAATTTCGCTCTTATCTTTTAGGTGGTCAGCCACAATTTCCGACATCAATACAGATACCTCGTGTGGCGTATAAAACTCTCCAGCTTTTTTTCCAGCGTTGGCAGCAAACATACTTATCAGGTACTCATAAATGAATCCCAATACATCGTAGTCCTGCTTTCCATCCATTGGAATATCTTTAATCAGGTGAATAAGCTCGCTAATAGCCTTAGTCTGTGATGCTGCACTATCACCAAGTTTGCTCAAACCGGTCTGCAGGGTATCAAACACACCATCAAATAGCTTTTTGTGTTCTAAACTGATCAACCGACTAAATGCCGAAAGTGCATCGCGCACATTAGAAACATCAAAATCTTTCCCCATTCCAATCCAGGTGGAAAACAGATCATTGTAAGCAATGAAATAGCCAAGATTCTCTTTAAAATATTGAACCGTTTTTATATCCGATTCGCTCAGAACTTTAATATCATCTTCACTCATTCCCTCTTTTTTGGCAAAGCGTATAGCTTTATCTGAAAGGTATTTGTAAAAAATAAATCCGAGAATGTAATCCTTGTATTCGTTGGCCTCAATCTTGGATCGCATCTGGTTGGCCGATGCCCAGATTTTTGCAGCTAATTGTTGTTTATTCATGTTTTACCGTATATATGAAGTTTAATAAAATGATATTAATTGATTTATATAAATATACCAATTTTATCAGCGTTATGCAATACAAAATACGCCACGTCCTTTTAAAGACACACGGCTGCATAAAAGACACACGGCCGTTTTAAAAGACGCACGGCCGTGCGTCTCTACGCGTGCCTGTGTGGAATCACACCCTGTTGTTTTTTTTCTGCGTGACACCTATTGCACGCTTCCATGAAAAGCCACCCTTGTTCATTTTATCGGTCCAATCTTTCTTATTCTCCAGGTGAACAGTTAGTGTACCTGTTCGTAAATAATTTTAGTATTTGTTAATAATCTCAAAGATGATTTTTTTCAACTTTGATTGGTGAATTTGTTGAAATAACACTCAGTAATTAGATGTAACATAACCAATTATTATAGCATTTGCAACAACTCTTTTGTTTATACGATATATTTACCCTTTTCCACCTTTTTTTTGTATGATTTTTCTTAAAACATTAACCACGAATCACACTAATCTACATCCGCCTTCGCCGTTCCGGACTACGGCGTGACAAAGCGAATCAAATGCTAAGAAAATATATTGCATTATTTCTATTTTGTTCCAAAAGATAAATTCTGCAATAAGGTTGCCATTCTGAATTATAGCCCCAGCGGGGCGACATCTTTGTAGCCCCGGGTGTAAACCCGTGGGAATAAAATACGAGCATAGCTCGCTCCTGCTCACGGCAGTGTCTGTTATTCGATGTTGGACGTTCTTTTTGTCTTTCATTCATCAAAGCCGGGGCGTTTAAATGCTCGGGCATTTGGAAATTCATTTTCTGTATGTCGTCTAAGCCGCTCTAGATGTACAAGTATATCTAGTAATTTGTCTTCCTGCTCCGGAAAAAATGAAAGTAAT
>Ga0209414_1001023_pt1 | contig 13446 bp, 11 predicted proteins | sample LakVidmifraction_4_FD_181154 | JGI IMG/M metagenome (GOLD analysis project Ga0209414, IMG submission 181154) | Hypersaline microbial communities from Lake Vida, Antarctica - Brine Hole Two &gt;0.2 micron (SPAdes) (version 2) | ecosystem: Environmental > Aquatic > Non-marine Saline and Alkaline >... | reverse complement strand
TGACTCGTAGCGAAGCTTAAGAGAGGCTGGAGCTTGCGACAGCAACGCAGTGGCCTACGTTGTGCTACCTTAAAATCTGCAAATCAGTATTGTATTGCAAGAACGGGATCAGCCTTCGCTCTGAGAGACTACGGCTCGACAAGGCGAGAACGTCCCCGTTCTCATAAAGAAATAAACACCTGCGGAGCTGTTCCAAAGTTTACCCTTTACCCTTTTCTGTTTACAATTTCTTTGTAGTGTCCTCATTCTCATGAAAAGTTGACAAGTTAGAAATAGTCTTATAAATTATTGATAATTATACAGTTATAAATGTCAAAAATAAAAAACGATCATAACATCCTCCTTCGCCTTTCAGGCTACGGCGGACAGGCAAGAAAATAACGGGTTGTAGTATATATGCTTACGATGCCTATATGATTGAGTTGGCAGTTAGAAGAAACTGTTGTTTATTTACATTAGATAAGCAAATGAAGATGTATGCAAGTAAATTAAATGTAGAAATTATGGAGATATAATGATGAGTGTTTATACTTGTACAGATGCTAGCGAGAACCTACCTAGACTTTTGAATGAAGCTAAAAAGAATATTGAAGTTATTATTAATAATAATGGAGAAATTTTTAAGTTAATTAAGGTTGACATTATAAAAGAGTCAGGACTAGATGTTCCTGGCATTAATTTTGATATTACAACAGATGAATTGGTTAGTTTTGTTCGAAATGCAAGGGAAAACAGATTGTAATAGATGTAAATCATTTCGAGTCTTAAAGCACGGGTAGTTGTTCATTTGGTCATGCTGGGATAGCCTTTTACATTATTGAGAATTGTCAATCAAAGTTGATATTGCTTCGGCAACTTGTTTATATCCATCTTCGTTTGGATGAGCATGATCACTTTTAAGTGGTGGGGTAGATAGTACTTCTGCAATTATTTTTCCCTGGTATGGGATTTTCTGTTGTTTTGCAATCTCTTTATAGAACTTAGCTGTTTTTAGTATTAGAGCAGGTTTTGGAACTCCTATAAGAATTACATCAGCATCATAATCCTGAATAATATCAATCATTGCATTGATATTCTTAATAGTATTTTGAGTATTCTGTCTTTGAAGCATATCGTTTCCACCATGACACAAAATTACTAAAGTTGGTTTGTGCTGTTCTAAAACAGAAGGTAATCTTTTAAGTCCATCTGTTGTATCTTCTCCCGGAATGCCTGCATTGATAACTTCTCTATTTAATAGTCCTGAAAGAACAGCAGGGTAGCTCTCATCGTTGTTTGCTCCAGTTCCATGAGTTAGGCTATCACCAAATGCTACAATCACAGACGTGTCAGATATTTGATTAATCTTAGGTTGCCCGCATCCGGAACAGATAAGGATAGCGGCTAACAACAAAGTTGTAATTATTTTGTGCATTTTAATTCGTGTTTTTTTATAAATTATTGTGGCGACATATTAAATATATTTAATCTCGTAGAGATGACATTTATGTAGCCTTGGGTTTTAACCCAAGGTAATTCATTAACACGCATGTTGAACCCTGTAGGGGTGACATCTAATCATTAAGGTGTCATCCCTACGGGATTCTATATTTTCTGTTTCTTTAACCCCGGGTTCACACCCGAGGCTACAAAGATTCCGCCCCTATGGGGCTTTTATATCCACAATAAACTGTGAAGAATCTAATTATTTTTAAAGAATGAATTTAGAGCGTTCATATATTCAATTGAGTTTGATATATCATTATGCCCTCTGTTTTTAATGATTTTCACATTTACTTGTTCTTCAGGAAAAGCATTAACGAGATTAATAGAGTTTTTATACGGCACAATCTGATCGTTCTCGGCAATCAATATCAGCGTCGGTGCATCTATATCTTTGACTCTATCACTGGACTTATATTTGTCTTGCATAATAATTGAGGATGGATATATCCAGAACTGTGCCTGTGCAATGTTTTGTAGACTGTCAAAAGGTGTTGCCAGCATCAGTTTTGAGATTGGCCTCTGGGAAGCAAGATAGGTTGCAACTCCTGAACCTAGACTTCTGCCTATAACTGATATATTTGTATGGCTGTTGGCAATGTCATCATAAATTGCTAGTGCATCCGAGTATAAGCCTTGTTCTGTAGGTTTGCCGGTGCTTCCGCTGTATCCTCGATAGTTTACAAGGTATACTGTGTTGGAGGTAAGTTGCTGAAAATCAAGAGTACTGTATACAACATTCTCTGCATTACCTCCGAAATATATTATTGCATTGTCCTGGTTAGGATTAAGAACAATAATCTTTATTGTTTCTCCTTCGTTCTCAATGGTTTTCTCTGTAAAGCCATGATTAATCTGCTTTGTCGGATAGTAGATCATTTTGCGTTGGCGTAGAAATAAGAAGACGCCAATGATAATGTATATACGAATAGCCATCATTGAATATTTATAGAATTTGCTTCTCTGCTTTTTCATTTTTCACGTTTTCTTTGGTTCTTCGTCATATTTTGTGGGTACCAAGCCCCATGGGGGCGATATCTTTGTAGCCACAGGTTTTAACCTGTGGAGAGTATACAATCATACAATATGAATCCTGTAGGGATGACATCTTAATGACAAGATGCCACCCCCGCCCTCATTTTACCCAATAATATCAGGTAAAATAAGGGCGGGGTTCAACATGCGTGTTAATGAATTACCTTGGGTTGAAACCCAAGGCTACTAAGATACCATCTCTACGAGATTAAATATATCTAACATTTAGAATATTACCCACAATAATTTATGAAGAGCGTTTTCTTTTTTATTTAGTTAATAGAAATTATTATCTTTTTTTAATGGCATCTAGAATATGAGCAATATCTTCTTTTGGAGGGAATTTAAGGATATATACACATACTAAAAATACAATGCCGCCTGATGTTGCTCTTATAGCGAGATTGAAGAATTGTTCAACTTTAATGTTTGAAAGATTTATAAAGTCAGGTATATAGTAAACTGTTGCAGCCATTGCTGAACCTGCAAGAAGAACCTTACCAACGTTTGGTAATGTTGTTTTAAATGATAGAATATCCTTGGGAAGAAGGCAGATAGCACCAATCATCATTAGTATTTCTGTTATTACAGTTGCAAGAGCTGCCCCAATTCCGCCATTGCCGTATGCATTTTGTGTCCATGGAATCATCCATGCGTTCATGGCAGGATTAAACATTGCAGCTGTGATTGCCATATATGACCACTGTTTTTCCTTGTTCTTTGTCACAAGTATTGTAGCCAGAAGAACATCAATGCATGTTAAAAATAGTGATACTGAAAATAGTTGCAGACATGGAGCGGCATTAAGATATGGACTGTCTCCATATAGAAGCTGCAATGCCGGTTTTGCAAGCACAAAAAGCATAATAGAGAGTGGTGTGGCAACGAATAGCATGAGGTTCAATAGTCTATTAACATTCATTTTGAATACATCCTGCTTTTCAGGATCGTTTGCAACTCGTGTCATTGGTGGAAAGAACACCGTATTAAAAATATGTGGTAAAAACATAAAGGCATTATAAAGTCTAAAACCGGCGCCGTACCAACCAACAATAGAGTCGTTGGTCATGCCTTTTAGCATTATTACATCAACTCTTAGATATATCTCACTAAAAATTGTCCAGATTAAAAATGGAAACCCTCCATGTATAATTCGCTTCATCCATGGTCTGTTCCATCCAAGAGATATTGGAATAGTTCGATGTAGCACAGAGAAAATTATAATCATTGATGCAACTGAAGCCGCAACATGTACCCAACAGACGGAAATCAAATCATGACCAGTCAACAGAAGATAGATTGCTCCAACAGTTATGATTGCTTTACTTGTAATGCTTGCAATGTTTATATAAAACATGCGTTCAAGACCAAGAAGAACTGATGATGCGGTAAATGTCATGTTGTCAAATATAAAGCTGATGCCAATGATAATGGATGCTTGTAGTGCAATTGTGTCCTTGCCAACAGCCATCAGTATGGCAGATTGAGCAATAAATGTCGCCACAGTAAGAATCAGCTTTATGGAATAGACATTACCTGTAATTTTTTTGAGGCGTTTGAGCTTGGATGATAAGTCATCATGTTCGGGGGTTTCAATTGCAATTTCTCTGGAAAGCCATGTATTGATACCCATATTCATTAAGGTTCCAAACATTGTACAGTAAGAGATGGCAAAGAAGTATCTACCAAAGTTTGCATCACCAAGTTCTTTTGGCAGCACAATGAGAAGAGCCCATGTCAGCCCCCATGTGATTATTTGGCTTGTACCCTGAATGAGAGCATTTTTTATTGCCCTTAATGTTTTACCTGATGACATGTTGATCCTGTATAATAATTCATTAGTTGTTATCGTCATTATAGTTGATAATTAAATTTAAAACAACCAAATTATTCATCTATTTTATTGACCTTGATTTTACGGTTGATTTGTTTCTCGGCTCACAGAGTCGACCCTACATTTCCCCCAATCAGCATTATGTGCAAGTAATGTAGCGTCCGATCTGTGAACGGAATCATAATAAATTATTTCCTGTTTATCCCCCAAAAAGATAAAAAACAAAAATGTACTCCTTTATTTCATTGATTGAAATATATCTTTGTGCTCTCAACCAGAAAACTAAGGTTATTGAGAAAACAAATGGATTTATTCGGCTTAAAGTTTCAATGGAATAATAGTTATATCAGGTGAATAACAGTCAGGGGCGTTTTATTTGATTATACTTGGGTTTGTCATATGACTCAGACAAACGTTGTTTGTCTCCGAGCGGTCGCGACTCGGCTACAGCTATTATGCCGCAGAACCACCGTTTTATGCAAGACCAACTAACTGTAGCCGTGTCCCTTGGGCACGGAAATAAAGTTTTAGAATGGTCTCAAACTTTAGTAGCTGGGTCGAACAAAAACGCTCATCCACACAAACCGTGACAGAGCCTTAATAATTAATATTCTTTATCTGATTTTGAGAGTTGCAAGTCCGATGATTGCACAGATGATTGATATAATCCAGAAACGAATTGTTACTTGTGTCTCGCTCCAGCCTTTTTTCTCAAAGTGATGATGAATTGGAGCCATCAGGAATATTCTTTTGCCTCCTCTATATTTGTAGGATGTTACCTGGAGGATTACACTAATACTTTCCATTACAAATACACCTCCTATGATAAGCAGCAGCAGCTCCTGTTTGACTAGCAGGGCAATCATTGCTATGGAACCTCCGATGGCTAAGCTGCCGGTATCGCCCATGAAGACTTGAGCGGGGTGACAGTTGTACCATAGAAATCCAAGACTGGAACCCAGTAGGGCACCACAAAAAATTGTTATTTCACCGCAACCTGGGACATATGGAACCAGCAGGTAGTTTGATAGAATAGTATTCCCCGCAACATATGCTAGCACCATATATGCCATTGTTACAGATATAGTACAGCCAATTGCTAATCCATCCAATCCATCAGTTAAGTTTGCCGCATTACTGGATGCTGTCATTACTACGGCGGAGAATATAACAACAAAAATAAGTGGTAATGCTGTAAATAGAGGATTTTTAAGAAATGGAACCATTAGACATTTTGCCAGATCTTTTGTTTCAGGGATGGTGTATAGGAGGAAGCCAATGATAACTCCCCACAGTATTTGAAAGAAGAGTTTTCTTCTGGCGGAGAGGCCCTTAGATTGTTTTCCTTTGATTTTTGTATAGTCATCAAGGAAGCCGACAGCACCCATATATACAAGAGTTGATAGGGTTAAGTATATGGGAACATTTGTTATTGGCGACCATAGCAGTGTGGAGACAACAACAGCAAATATAATTATCACACCTCCCATGGTCGGCGTTCCTTGTTTGTGACCATGCAGTTCAAAGACCGCCTTTTCGCCCTCTCCATTTCTGACGTATTGCCCATATTTCAGGTGGTGTAGCTTTTTTATTACCCAAGGTGCTAGTATAACAGTGAGTATAAATGCTGTACTTGCAGCTAGTATAGAGCGCAGAGTGATATATTTAAATATTCTGAAAGGTGAAAAAATATCCTGAAGTTGGTATAAGTAGTATAGCATGTTCCTTTTGTTTCCCTATATATTATTTAAAATTTCTTCTAGTTTAAAACCACGAGAGGCTTTTAAAAAAGCTTGTTGACAATCTTTAATGTCTCCACCAAGAATGGAATCTGAAGCTTCTTGATTGTTCTCGCATACAATAATCTTTTCATGTGGAAAATTATTTAATAACATTCCTTGCTTTATATTCTCTGCATATTGACCAACAAGTATGATCTTATTCCACTTGAATTTGCTAATGAATTTTCCAAGTTGTATATGTTCCTCTTCCGCAGTTTCCCCAAGTTCTAACATACCTCCTAAGATTAGGCAAGACTGTTTTTGTTTATATTGATGTGCAAATGTTTCTATTGCTACTTTCATACTTTCAGGATTTGCATTGTAAGCATCATTGATATACGTGACTTCTTGTTTTTTGATGGTTTGCCATCTCATTCCTGTCGGCGAAAATGTTTTGAGTGCATCAGCGATTCGTTGCGGCTTTATATCGTATGAGATAGCCGCTGCAATTGCCTGCATTGAATTTGTAATGTTGTGTTTGCCTGGTATTGGCAGATAGTATTCAAAAATATCGTTGTTAGGCAATTTAATTTTAATCATATCCCCGGTGATATTCTGCAGTGTGATATCCGCATCATTCTCAATAGATACTGATATAATATTTTTGCATTTGCATAGACTTTTGTGATAATCAAAGAATTTGTTGTCTCTGTTTAAGATTGCTGTTCCATCTGTACGAAGCGCTTTTAATATTTCGCCTTTTTCCTCGGCAATGGCTTGTTCTGTTTTGAAATTGCCAATGTGTGCATTACCACTGTTTGTTATGATGGAAATGTCTGGTTGCAATATGCTGGATAAATATTCAATCTCTCCTGGATGATTAGAGCCAATTTCAAAAATGCCGAACTGAGATTCATTATTGAGTTGTAATATACTTAATGGTAGTCCTATGTCGTTATTCAGGTTTTCATGTGTGTAACATATTTTGTAGGTTGTTGAGAATATTGCTGCAACCATCTCCTTGACTGTTGTTTTGCCAGAGCTGCCTGTAATGCCGATGGCTGGAATATCTAATTTTCTGATATAGTTTTTGGCAATATCTCCTAAAGCATTTTTAGTGTTGTTCACTATAAGAGTTGGGATTGAAATATCTTCTGCGTGTGTCTTACTATCTGATATGATCGCTGATGCACCTTTTTTAATTGCATCTTCAATAAAAGAGTTTCCGTCAAAAGTATCTCCCTTTATTGCCATATAGGCTTCACCATTTTCAATTGTTCTGGTGTTTATTGATATTTGGGGAATCTTAATATCGGAATCACTAGTCCAGTGACCTTTTGTCCACTTTTGAAGTTCTACTTGTGTAAATTTACTTGTTGTCATTGTGCTTTTCTTGAATATATTTTTTTGCTACGGCTCTGTCATCAAATGGAATCACACGATTTCCAAAATCCTGATATGTTTCATGCCCTTTTCCTGCTATAAGAACGATATCACCCGGTATTGCTGCTTGGATAGCTTTTTTTATTGCAGTATCTCTGTCTGGTTCAATCTGTATATTTGCCTTGTCCGGTATGCCCTCTAAGATGTCAGCAATAATATCGTTTGGATTTTCATTGCGAGGATTGTCGTTTGTAATAACTGTAAATTTTGAAAATTTTGTTGCAACTTTGCCCATTTCGGCTCTTTTTCCTTTGTCTCTATTCCCGCCACAACCAAATACAGTGATAATATCCCTGCCGGCAATATCTCTCAAACATTTGAGTACATTATACAGAGCATCTTCTGTATGGGCATAATCAACAAGTATTTTGATTTTTTCTTTGTTTTTTATCTCTTCAAGTCTTCCTGGTACGTAAACGCCTTTTTCAATTGCTTCAAGTATTGTTTTTAAGTCAATGCCCTGAACATATGAGGCAGCAATGGCAGCCAGAACATTTAAGATGTTATACTGACCTGTAAGAGATGTTTTTACTTTGAATTTTCTTGTTCCAACATAAAGTATGAATGATGATCCATTTAAGCTTATTGAGTTAACATCAGCTCTTATATCCGCATTTTCAGAGAACCCGTATGTTAATTTATGACATTTTACTTCACTGTCTCTGATTAATATTTGTGAATATTTATCTTCTGTATTAAGTATTGCGAAGGCATTTTGAGGAAGACTTCTGATAAAGCTGGCTTTTGTTTCAAAATATGCTTCAATAGTTTTGTGGTAGTCGAGGTGGTCAGATGTTAGATTCGTGAATATTCCAGCGTTAAAGTTTATGCCTGCAATTCGTTTTTGATCTATTGAGTGTGATGAAACCTCCATAATAGCAACATCGCATTGATTACTGACCATTTCGTTTAGAAGACTTTGGGAATCAATTGAATTTGGGGTGGTTCTATCTGCAGGAATATTTCGTGCACCAGTTTCATAGCTGACAGTACTGATCATTCCTGTTCTTTTTTCAGCATACTGGAAGATAGATCTAATTAGGTAGGCTGTTGTTGTTTTACCATTTGTTCCTGTTATTCCTATTACTGGTATTTTTTGGGAAGGGTTGTTGTAAAAGTTAGAACTTATTATTCCTGCAGCATAGTGAGCATCTTTAATCTGTATGAATGTTGCCTTTGCTGATGGGGGGTATTTGTCATTCTCTGATACTATAACAGAAGCCCCATGCGCTATGGCATCTTCAACATATTGCCATCCATCATCTTTGGTGCCAGGTATTGCGATAAACACAAAGTTTTCCCTAATCTGCTGGGAATTAAGTTTAATTCCACTAACCTGGTGTTTTAAGGAGCCATTTATTATTTTATATTCTAAATTGTTAAATAATTGTTCTAGTCTCATTAATAATCTTTCATTCTATTTTTTACAGCATCTGAAGGTATTTCTAAATATTTTGCAACAGCTTCTGCTATTGTGCTAAAAGTAGGTGCGGCGGACGTGCCTCCATAGTGCTTGGGGCGAGGCGGTTCATCGACTACTACTATTATTGCAACTACTGGTTTATCTGCGGGTATAAAACCTGCAAATGAAGATACAAATTTAGTGTGTGAATATGCTCCGTTAATAAATTTCTGAGCTGTTCCTGTTTTTCCTGCGACTTTATATCCTTTCACTGCTGCACGCTTTGCTGTTCCTTCTTCGGTGGGCACTTCAGCTAGTATAGATTTCATGGTTTCAGAGGTCTCTTCATTTATTGGAGTACTGACAACCTTAGGGATAAAAATACCCTTTGTTTCTCCGTCATATGTTGTGATCTCTTTTACAATGTATGGACGCATTAATTTTCCGCCATTTGCAATTGCTGAAAAAACGCCTATCATCTGTATTGGCGTTACACTAATTTCATGTCCCATAGCAAGCCTTGTAGGGCTTAGCTTTGACCATATCTGCAGGTCATTGAAAATACCAATTTGTTCATTAGGCAAGTCAATATCACTTTTTCGCCCAAGTCCAAATGCCGCAATGTATTTATAGAATGCCTGGTCTCCAAGCAGTAGTGCAACTTTTGCGGCTAGTATGTTGCTGGATTTTTTAACTCCCTCCCGAACAGTCAATATACCGAATGGATGACTATCATGAAGAGGCTTGCCAAACTTATACCATAAACCCTTTTCACAGTCAAACTTGGTATCTTCGGTAATAATCCCTTCATTTAAGGCCGCCGAGACGGTTAGTGCTTTAAAAGTTGACCCAGGTTCATATTGGGTAAATACTGCTGAATTTACTCCTGTCTCTTCATTAAATGTTGCGTTCTGGTTTGGATTAAAAGCCGGACGTGATGCCATTGCAAGAATTTCCCCTGTTTTCACGTCCTGAACTATAACTGTTGCAGATTTCGGCTTTATATCTTCCATTAATTTATCTAAATTATTTTCAACAATGTACTGAATGTATAGATCTATTGTAAGATATACATTACAACCATTGGTTGCAACTTGAATAGATTCCCTTCTGGATCTTAATTCAGAGTTGCCTAAAGCATTATATGTTCTTCTTGATAATCCGTCAGATTGTTTTAAGTATTTGTTGTATTCACTTTCTATACCTTTGTATGGTTGTCCGTTTGAGTTGAGAAACCCCAAAATATGACATGCTAATTCGTTATTAGGGTAAATACGAACTTCTCTACTTGAAAAGTCAAAACCCGGTATATTGTTTTTTTTGATATATGTACTTAAAGCCTCTGCTTGTTCTTGGGTGCAATCCTTTTTTAAAAGAGTATGTCTGATTTCTGAAGTCGAGTTGTTTAGTCTTTTATGAACAATCAGCGGATCTAAACCAAGTATAGATGCAAGACTTCTTGCAATATCAGCGCTGTTTTTACTTCCAATAAATTTTTGCGGATTAATATATGGAATGAGAATTATATTGTTATCTTTAATAACTTTTTCAACAGCAGCTCCATCAATATTCATCGCTGTAATTTTATCGGCTTGTTCTTGAGAACAGCTTGATTTTAATCTTGAGTAATAAACCTCACGATTTTCTGTTTTTAGCGTAATATAAACTTCATCAACAGGTAACTTGAGAATTTCTGCAATATCAGAGGCAGTCTCTATAAGATTTGTACTTTTATTTCGAATTACCAAGGGATTTATATTTACCTCTTCCCTTGATACGTTCATCGCCATTGGCTTACCGGTACGATCAAAGATTCTGCCGCGAATTGCTTCCTCTCGGACAACTCTTTTCACGACTCTCTCTTTGATACTTTCGGTATACCCCATGTGAAGTTGAAATAGTCTAAAAGCCAGACATGAAAAGATGCTGGTTGAGGTTATTAAGAGTGCTACAATCCAAATCTTAGCAGTCTTGTTTGTCATTTTAACCTATTTCTTATCTTTCGTCTTTGGCCATGGCGTACTTAGTACTGAATATAGGCGTAATGTCTAGGCGTACAATCTGTTCGCTTGCGATTGATTGCAGATGTATGCCCTCTCTTGCTAGACGACTCTTGACATTTTCACATGTTTTTAATTTCGCCCATTTTACCTGCTCATCTGAAAATCTTTTTTGATAACCTTCCTTTTCCTGTTCCAGAATGATAATCTCTCTGTTTACTTTGTCACATTTGTAGTTAACCCCAATATAAGAAAGGGCAGTGATAATAGCAACTAGTATTAAACCACCGATCATACAGTATGTATGAGAAATCTTCACTTGTTCTTTTACTCTTCTTTTTGTCATAATTTACCTCTTTTCAATAACCCTAAGCTTGGCAGATCTAGAACGAGGATTTTCCTCAAGTTCTTGAGCTCGGGCAATTATAGGTTTTTTGTTTATAAAATTTACTCTTGGAGTTTCGCCTTGCCAACGGCTCCCTCCTGCCTGCAAAGATATTTCCTTGCCGACATGTTCCTTAAAAAAGTTTTTAACCAGTCTGTCTTCCAAACTATGGAATGTGATAACAGCCAACCTTCCTTCTGGTTTTAGTAAGTTTAATGCTCCCGTAAGACCATTTGATAAAGCATCCAACTCTCCATTAACTTCCATTCTCAACGCTTGAAAGGTTTTTGTTGCAGGATGTTTTTTGCTTCCTTTTCTTCCACCTAGTGTTCGATCAACTAGATCTGCCAGCTTATCAGTGGTATCAATGTCTCCATTGTCCCTCTCTCGAACAATTGCTGTTGCAATTCTTCTGCTGGCTCTCTCTTCGCCAAACTTAAATATAATATCTGCTAATTCTTTTTGACTGTAAGTGTTAACAATATCTTTTGCCGAAATCTCCTGACTTTGATCCATTCTCATGTCTAGAGGTCCCGATTTCATAAAGCTGAAACCACGTTCAGCTTCGTCAAGTTGGTTGGACGAAACACCAATATCAAGTAGTATTCCATCAAACATATTCAACCCAGTTTGTTTAACTAACTCTTCACAATCTCCATAGTTTCCATGTAAAAGCCTAAACTTTCCTTCAAAATCTTTTAAATTCGATGCAGCTCTTTCAAGAGCTTCTTCATCTCTATCAATGCCAACTAAGAATCCTTCGTCTAGTCTCTCTATAATCCGCTTAGAGTGTCCGGCAGAACCAAGTGTTCCATCCAGATATATTCCTGAAGGCTTAATAGCTAATGACTCTATTGTCTCTTCCAAAAGAACCGGTAGATGCATATTAAAACTCCATTCTCTAAATACCAAGTTTTAATAAAGATTCTTCCAAAGTAGGAGCTTCTTCTTCTCTCAACTTAGCAAGTGATTCCGGATTCCATAATTCAAAACAATTTAATGTCCCTACAAAAATAACATCACTACTTAAATCAGCAAGATCCAGTAGTTTATCTTTTATTCTTATTCTTCCCTGGCTGTCCCATTTTGTCCGCTGCGAATTTTCAGCAATGACACGAGCGTAATTATTCATTTCCGCATCAGCGAGCTTTATATTCAGCAGTTTACTAAGCCTGGCATCCATTTCCTGCCCCGTAAAAATACGTAAACAACCCTTTTGGGTGTTAGGCAATATGAATACTTCCTTGCTTTCCCCAATATATTCACGCCATTCTGACGGTATTGTCAGACGCTTCTTTGGGTCTAGCGAGTGCTTGTAATCGGATGTAAACACACCTTTTACTATTAAATTGTTCATATCTGTTCCGGATTCAGACATAACGTTATATTCCTTCTTTGACATTCTTTGACACCATTAAACACCTTAACCCACCAAAAGTCAAATTGTTTTTTCATTTTTTTTCATTTTTTTTCGAAAAACCTTATATACTTAAAGAAAATAGTCTTAAATAGCGAATGTTTGGAGGTTTTTTATCATGTTTCTCTAACCCACCGAAAAGTATATAAAAGAAGGAGTAAGAGTTTTATCCACAGATTAAAAGGATTGAAGAAAGATATTTAGCCACAAAAAGGCACAGGGCGGCCGAGCCGCAACCAAAAGAATTTGGGAAAGATTCCGCCTGTCTGCGTGCTACGCACAGGCAGGTGCCGTCGCGACGCGGCTACAGCGTTAGTCTTGCAAATTAACGGTTGATTGCAGTTTCATCCTGTAGCCGAGTATGAAGGAAATGGGCTCGGAAGACTGAAGCTTGAAAAGCGAAGGTTGAGCTACCTTAAAATTCTGCAATAAGGTTGCCATTTCTTTAATCTCAAATCGATAGAAGATTATTATAAAGTTTATAGAATAATGGTTGCTGGCAATTGTTGTTATAGCCCCAGCTTGTCGAGCCGTAGTCTCGAAGAGCGAAGGCTGGCGGGGCGACATCTTTGTAGCCCCGGGTGTAAACCCGTGGGAAAATATTAAAAAACAAGAATCTTCCAGCTCACGGCAGTGAATGTCGTAATATAATGAAGACAAAAAAGAAAAGAGAAGAATTTTATCCGCAGATTGCAGCTCCAACGGAGCGACAGCATGTAGCCATGGT
>Ga0209414_1001022_pt1 | contig 13448 bp, 9 predicted proteins | sample LakVidmifraction_4_FD_181154 | JGI IMG/M metagenome (GOLD analysis project Ga0209414, IMG submission 181154) | Hypersaline microbial communities from Lake Vida, Antarctica - Brine Hole Two &gt;0.2 micron (SPAdes) (version 2) | ecosystem: Environmental > Aquatic > Non-marine Saline and Alkaline >... | reverse complement strand
GGAGCTCAGGTAGCTGGCGATGGAATCCTGCGTCACTTCGCCCACGTAGCTGCCATCGTTGGCAATGACCGGCATCCAGCTGGTGCTGTGCTTGTACATCTTGGAGAGCACCACGCGCAGGTTCTCGTCCGGATCGGCATTCATGGTGAAGGGACGCACCATGTCCTCGGCCACGCCGGTGTTGCCGCGCACATCACGGCGGGTCAGATAACCCAGGGCGCGGTTGTCGGCATCGATGATGGTGAGATAGCGCGAATCCTGGTCATCCATCAGCGCCAGCGCCTGGTCGCACGATACGTCCGGGTGGGCGGTGGCCGGAGTGGTCGCGGCCTCGCCGGCACGCACCAGCAGCAGGCGCTTCAGGGTGTGATCCTGACCCACGAAGGCGCTCACGAAATCATCCTTGGGACGGGCCAGCAAGGTGTCCGGATTGTCGAACTGCACCAGCTTGCCGGCGCGGAACACGGCCACCTTGTCGCCCAGCTTGATGGCTTCGTCGATGTCGTGGCTGACCATGATGACGGTCTTGTTCAGCTGGCGCTGCATCTGGAAGAACTCATTCTGGATCGATTCACGATTGATCGGGTCGACCGCGCCAAACGGTTCATCCATCAGCAGCACCGGCGCATCGGCCGCCAGTGCGCGGATGACGCCGATACGCTGCTGCTGGCCACCGGACAATTCACGCGGATAGCGCTTGAGGAATTTCTTCGGGTCCAGTGCCACCATGGCCATCAATTCGGTGGCACGCTCCTGGCAGCGCTTCTTGTCCCAGCCCAGGAGGCGCGGGACGATGGTGATGTTTTCTTCGATGGTCATGTTGGGAAACAGGCCAATCTGCTGGATCACGTAGCCGATGTGGCGGCGCAGTTCCACTTCATCGATGCCGGAGGTGTCTTGGCCGTTGAGCAGCACGCGGCCGGAGGTCGGGTTGATCAGGCGATTGATCATCTTGAGGGTGGTGGTCTTGCCGCATCCCGAGGGGCCGAGGAAGACGCAGATCTCCCCTTCAGCCACCTTCAGGCTGACGGCGTCCACCGCCTTGACCTGCGTGCCATCCTTTTGAGTGTAGGTCTTGCTCAGTTGGTCCAGTTCGATCATTTTTGTACTCCTTTCGGTGTCAGGATTTTCTGCAGACGTTGCAACAGGGTGTCCGCAATGATGGCCAGCACGCTGATCATCACCGCGCCCACCACGAGTTTTTGCATGTTGCTCTGGCTGATCGCATGCAGGATCAGCACGCCCAGCCCACCAGCACCAATCACGGCCGCAATGGCCATGACGCCGATGTTCATCACGACGGCGGTACGCACGCCGCCCAGGATGACAGGCACGGCCAGCGGCAGGTCCACCATGCGCAGGCGCTGCCAGAAGGTCATGCCGATGCCGATGCCGGCTTCCTTGATGCCGGCTTCAATGTTCTCCAGCGCCAGATAAGTGTTGCGCATGATCGGCAGCAGCGAATACAGGAACACGGCGGTGATGGCGGGCAAGGGGCCGATGCCGGCACCAAATTGCGAGAACACCGGGATCATCAGGCCGAACAGTGCGATGGAAGGCAGCGTCAGCACAATGGTCGCCAGCCCCATCAAAGGACCGGCCAGCCAGCGCACCCGCACGATCAGGATGCCGAGCGGTACGCCGATGGCAATGGCCAGGCTCACCGCAATGCCCACCAGTTCAAGGTGCTGCAGGGTCAGGTCGAGGATGTTGCGCCAGTCCGATTGCAGGTATTGGAAGATGTTCATGGTCCCCTCCTCAGATCAGGCCGGCTTGCTTCAGGAAATCGGCCGCCACCTTGGCCACCGGTTCCTGGTCGATGTCGACGCGCTTGTTCAGCTCGGTCATGGTGGCCGTGTCGATCTTGGCGGCCAGGGCGTTCAATTGCTCGGCCAGCTTGGGGTTCTTGTCCAGGATCTCCTGGCGCACCACCGGGGTGGCCTTGTAGGCGGCAAAGTAGCCCTTGTCATCCTCCAGCAGCTGCAGGTCGAAACCCTTGATGCGGCCATCCGAGGCGTAGGTCAGGCCGACGAACAATTGTTCGTTCTTCAGGGCCGTGTAGACCAGACCCGGGTCCATCTGCTTGACTTCGCTGCGATCCAGCTTGAAGCCATACAGCGCCTGCATCGGGCCCAGGCCGTCGGGACGGGAAGCGAATTCATAGTCCACGCCCAGCAGATGCTGCTTGTTGCCTTCCTTGTCGTCTTCGTTGATGCGGTTGGCGAGATCCTGCAGCGAGTGGATGTGATACTTCTCGGCCACTTCACGCGGCATGGCGAAGGCGTAGGTATTGTTGAGCTCCGACTGGTTGAGCCAGGTCAGGCCGCGCGGCGCGTCCAGTTCCTTGACCTTCTGGTAGATCTGGTCGGGATCGAGCTTGTCCTCGATGTGGTTGTAGACGATCAGGGCAGTGCCGGTGTAATCCCAGACGATGTCGATCTGGCCGCTCTCCAGCGCCGAGCGCATCAGGGTCGTGCCCAGGCCGTTCTTCAGGTCGGTGTCGTAACCCTTGGCGCGCAGGTATTGCGCGGTCATGTCCGAGAGCAGCAGCTGCTCGGTGAAGTTCTTGCCGCCGATGACCAGGTTCTGGGCCTGAGCGCGGGCCGTGCCGAACATGGCCAGGCCAAGCGCCAGGGCGCACAGGGCATATTTTGCGATGGTCTTCTTTGTCATGCTTTCCTCTCTACCGCTGTGCCGGAAACTGCTGGCGTGCGGTCGTTCTTGTGATGGGAATGAGCTGCCGGATCAGGTGCGCAGCCCGCGACGCGCCAGGTAGAAACCCGACAGCGAGGTCACCAGGGCATCCAGCACCAGCGCCAGCAAGGCGGTGGCGGCAGCGCCCAGCAGCAGCTGGCCGTGATTGTTCAGATAGATGCCGGGGAAGATCAGGCCGCCGAGACTCTCGCCGCCGATCAGCATCGACAGTGGTGCGGTACCGACGTTGATCGCCAGCGAAGTACGCACGCCACCGACGATGATCGGCAGCGCATTGGGCAACTCCACGCGGAACAGGATCTGGTGCGGCTTCATGCCGATGCCGCGAGCGGCTTCCTTCATGGCGGCCGGCACGTTCTTCAACCCCTCGTAGGTGTTGCGCACGATGGGCAGCAACGAAGCCAGCCACAGGGCCAGGATGGTCGGGCCATTGCCGATGCCGAAGGCAGCCAATGCCAGCGCCAGCACGGCGATGGAGGGGATGGTGTTGCCGATGTTGAAGATCTGGATGAACTTCTCTGCACTGCGTTGCGCGCCCGGGCGGGACAGCGCGATACCGGCCGGAATGCCGGTGGCCAAGGCCAGCACCATCGAACTGAAGACCAGTTCCAGGTGCTTGCCGGTGTAGTAGACCAGGTCACCGCGATACTTCTGGATGACGTCCGGACCGATCCACCAGACCAGGCCTGCAATAACCAGCGCAAAACCGAACGCGCCGGCGAAGACGTGACGAACACGTGTCATGTTACCCCCTGTTGGTATAGCCGACACGACATGACGCCGCGACGACGGGTTTCTGGGATCAAGTTTTAAGAGGTTCGCTTGCCCCGTTGGGCGTATCGTTTGGATGCGAACCGAAAGCTGCAAGGGCAGCGATGAAACCGAAGCGATGAAGCCAGCCTCGGCATAGTGCACACCGGACAGGGATGGGAACGGTTCACCGTGGAGAACGGGAGGGCGTTCGCGCTGCCAGCCGGAAATTCGGACAACCCGCACACTGCGGATCGGACACTGCTAAGAGTCGTTGTTGAACAAGTGATTTCGCGAGCAAGATGCCGCGAAAGAACGATAGTTTAAAGCAATCGCTTAATGCTGTCCAGCAATGTAGCAATGTGAATCGATAACTTACAGATCTGAAGCACTTTTAAAAGTTCCCAACGGCGGTCAATATGCCGCTAAAAGTGGTCATCCTGAAAACCGCCAGCGCGGCGCTATCCCTTGCCCCATGCGGCTCCCGCCGAGCTTGACTAATGAGCAACATGGGGCAAAAAAAATCGCCGGACCTCTCTGCGAGGCCGGCGAAAAATTTTTCAGAAGCGCGGCAGGAGGTCGCCGCGTCGGTGCTCCGCTGTCAGCGCATGGCGCCGAACACCTTGCCCAGAATGGCGCTGCCGGTCCCGACCGGATCCTTGCGGATGGCTTTTTCTTCCTCGCCGATCATCAGGAACAAGCCATCCAGCGCACGCTGGGTGACATAGCCTTCTACGGTGCTCTGCTCGGCGCTCACCAGCCCGGATTTGGCGACCTGGCCCATGACGGCGTTGTAGCGGCCGGAGAGGCCGTTCTTGTCGGTGATCTGCTTGACGATGGGCAGGAACTTCACGGCCAGTTCGCCCGAGGTTTTCTGGCGGAAGAAATCGGTCACGGAGGTATCGCCACCGGCCAGGATGTTCTTGGCATCGCTCACCGACATCGACTTGACGGCATTGACCAGCAGCGGCTTGGCCATCGGTACGGCGGCCTCGGCGGCGTGGTTCATGTCGGCCACCAGGCCATCGACCTGGCCGCCCATGCCGGTCATGCGCAGCAGTGGCATGGCCTGCTCCAGCGCACCGGGCAGCTGGATCTTGACCTTGTCATTGCCGAGGAAGCCGTTGGGCCGGCCCAGGTTGGCCACGGCGGTATTGGCGCCCTTCTCCAGCGCGGCTTTCAGGCCGGCGGTGGCGTCCTGGTTGCTCAGGTCGGACAGCGAAAAGGCCAGGGCACCGCAGCTGGCCAGCAAGAGACTGGCCGCCAGCGTGCGGCGCAATGCGGAAACGGGGAAACGGGAAAAGGACATGCGCGACTCCAAAGTTCAGGATGCCGGGATGATAGCAGCCCGGCATCCTGCCCACACTCACTTGCGCAAGAAACTAACTACCCGTATCACCATCACGCTCCGGGTCAGCGGAAGCTTCCTGACCAGTCTGATCAGGTCAGAGAGTCGTCCTTTTCTCCGAATAGCTGCGTCTGAAATCACACCTGGGGAACCTGGTGCATCCAATGAACGGACCATATTTCCCAGTCCACTTGGATAACAGTCCGATCTTGCACTTGGGGCATATTTCACTAGCGTTGGCCAATTGTCCTTCCCGATTCAGAAGAGGAACTTTGTATTCCTTCATCATTTCGGTAATGAACAATGACTCTTTCCCTGAAACGGTAACCAAGGTGACTGTTTTCCTGGCACGCGTGAGCGCTACATAAAACAGCCGCCTCTCTTCTGCGAAGGGATAATCGTCGCCACCTGGCATTGCCAGTCGCAATACGGGATCGTCGGCAACACGACTTGGAAACCCCAAAATATCAGAGGTCATCTTGGGGATGAAGACGTGATCGGCTTCCAAGCCTTTCGAGGAATGCATTGTGACAAATTCCACATCGAGACCGAAGTGATCAAGTGGAACGAACTGTCTGTCCTTTTGATATCGCCCCAGAACATATACGGTAGGTCTTGTCCGCTCCGCTCGGTATTCATCAGCGATTCGTTTGAGCTGGATCGCTATGACATCCCGAATCTGATGCTCTTTGTCAGCACAGATGATGCTGATCGCTGAATCGCTGTTATCCGTCGCAGCTGCAAGCTTCTGCTGCTGATGATCGATACCCTCCGAAATCGACGAAACAACAGAGAAAAGCTTGGCGATTGCCTCGTTGGCTTCACGCCGGGAAGCATCCGCGCTGTCATGAATTGAGGTGACAAGTTTTCTAAGCTGCTTGGGATTCTTCATCACAAAAGCACTGCTTACATCACAGATGGATCTGACACATCGAAAAGTCTTTTCAAGCTTGAGGGTCACGTGCTCGCCAAAACCATCTTGGAAATTGGTCATGACTGAGATATCGGCACCGGCAAACCTGTTGATGCTTTGCCAGTCGTCGCCCACGGCGAAAAGATGTTTTCCGGACTCTTTGACCAAGCCTGCAAGCAGCTTTGCTCGCGCATAGCTGGCATCTTGAAATTCATCAACCATGACGAGGCCATACGGACTCTTCCACTTACCTGATTCAATAAGATCAGTGGCTTGATTGAGCATGTCTTCAAAGTCGATCGATTGAGATGAACGAAGCTCCGTCTCCCATGCCTTCCAGATTTCATCAATGAGGTTCAGGAACAGCCGGTGACGAAACTTGAATTGACCGTGTTGTTCGTTATCAAGGCGCTGTCGTATGCCCAGGACATTTAGCCTGTTGCTTTTAGCATGCGTAATGAAAGAGCGAATGGTTCGCGCCAGACGTGCATTTTCAATAGGCTTGCGGCCCTTGACGGGGCGATCTGGATTAGGGTCAAGGCGAATACCGAGCCGCGTCAGCTCACTCGTGAGATAGGTAAATATCTGACCATCGGCAAGCCCTGCAGTCGTGGTTTCAAGAAGAACAGTTTCATGCTCTTTGTGCGTTCTTCTCTTCCACTCCATGCTCTCCTTGTATCCCTTGAACGATTCTGGAGGATTGCCATCCTGGTCGACTCCCCAATGTTCAAGGTACGCATCGATATCCGGGAAATAGAAGTCTGGGCGATATTGTCCGTGATGCGCATCTGCGACATTGTGCTCATAAGGCGCTTCATATTGATATTTCACACCGTTATAGAACAGCCAGTCAGCGATAAGGAGTTCGCCGTAGCTTTTTACTTGTTCATTGTTTTTTGTCCAGAAAGACGGCCTGCCATTCACATGGTCCCAGCTTTCAGCAACTTCCTCGTCCTTACCAAATTCCGGCATATCTTGAGCCAGGACGATTCGGAACATATCCCACTGGGTCCTGAAAACTTGGTCCTTATCTTTGAGCGTATCGACGATGCTCATTAATTTTTCGAGATCCGATCTGGCACTTTCTAGCCACCAGGCGAGTCTTGGCTTCTTTCCTGTTGCCTGCCCGATGACTTCAAGCCCGAAAGAATGGAAGGTTCTTGCTTTGACGCTCTTTACATCAACTGCGAATGGACCCAAACACCTTTCCAAACGATCTCGGAGTTCGGCGGCCGCGTCGGCATTGAATGCAAGGAGAAGTATGTGATCAGGGTGAAGATACCTGTTCAACAAAGCGTATCCAACTTTAGCAACCATCGTGGAGGTTTTACCTGATCCGGCGCAGGCAACCAGCAAGACCCTGTTATCAAAGCAGATAACCGCTTCCCTTTGTTCTGGCGTCAGAGGAGCCTTTTCGATGCCATCGAAAAAGTCCTTGAACGCATCAAGCTGGCTTCTGAGGTGGGCTTCATTGAACTCTGCCACGACTTGGCTAACGGGCTTCCTCCATGTTTCCAGCCCATGCGTCCTGATGATCTCCGAATGTGTGCTTAGATAGTCCTTGATTTCAGGCGCATCAAGCAGATTTCCGAGGGAATTGGGTTTAAGAGCCTCATTGACCTTCGCAAATTCAGTCGTAAGCCACCCATGTTGTTTCAGCTGAGCACTAATGGCACTCCGAAAGGAGCTCACCCAGGACTTGATGGGTTCAATCTGCTCCTCTAAATTTTCAATCAGCCACTTGATCTTCGTGGCATGCTGAATTGCCGCGATGGTCTTGCCAAGAGCAATCTTGAGCTTCTTTGCCCGCAAATTCGGAATTCCATCCAGGATAAAAGTCTCAGCGTCGCTATTGGCGATCTCGATTTGGGTCCAAAAGAGTCCGGCGGTAAATTTGGCATCTTCAAATTGCGATAAGGCCATCCGCTGCCGGCGGCCATTTACATACAACTGACATGCTTTTTCCTGCGTATTGATCTCCCATGTTGGAGAAAAACACAGCAATCGCCCGATAACAGATGGTCCCCAGACCTGAGTTACTTCGCTTTCCACCCTTATTCACCCCTACCCAAGAAGCGCTTTTAGTTATGCTGCCATATGCAGTTAACTTCACATCTTAATGGAATTGGGAATTTTTCTTTTTCCAAGAGCGGGAGTGGCTCTTGCATAGCTTGTGGAGCGGAATAAGCCTAAGACACCTCCACGCGTTCACTTCCCGCGCGAGAGCTCCAGCCCGGCATTGTGCGGCAGCTTGCCGCTGATCGGCACCGAGGCCACCGAGAACAGGCCGATGACCAGGAAGGCCGGCCAGAAATCGGCCTCGACGATGCTCGCATGCCCCTGCAGATGATTCGACAATTGCAGCACGATGCCCGCCACCGTCACGCCCAGGCCCAGCGACAGCTGCTGGATCACGCTGGCCAGGCTGGTGACGCGGCCAGCGTCGCGGCTGTCGATGTCGGCATAGGCGATCGAATTGAGGCAGGTGAACTGCAGCGCCGGGAACACCCCGCCCATCAGCACGATGGTAACAATGAGCAGATAAGGCGTATGCATGCTGAAGATGCCGTAAGCCGCCAGCGCGATGCCGGCGAACACCGCATTGACCATCAGCACGGTGCGGAAGCCATAGCGGCGCAGCACCCGGCTGGCCAGCAGACGGATGAAGAGCGAACCGAAGGCCGAGGCACAGGTGATGCTGCCGGCCTGGAAGGCGGTCATGCCCAGCCCTTCCTGCAAGGCCAGCGGCAACAGGAACGGCACCGCCCCCAAGCCGATGCGGAACAGCGAACCGCCCACCACGCTGGCATGCAGCGTAGGGATGCGCAGCAGGCGGAAGTCCAGCAGCGGATACGGGATCTGGGTGGAATGACGGTAATACATCACCAGCGCAATGGCGCCGATGGAACACATGGCCACCGGCGTAGCGCCGTCGACCAGCTGGCTGCCGAACAGCGACAGGCCCAGCATGATCATGGCCGCGCCCACCGAGGTGAGCACAAAACCTTTCACATCCAGCGGGGCCGGATTGTCTTCCTTGAAGTTCTGGATGAAGCGCTTGGCCAGATACAGGCCCAGGAAACAGAACGGGATATTGATCAGGAACACCCAGCGCCAATGGAAGTAGGTCGTGAGAAAGCCACCCAGCAGCGGCCCGACCACCGGGCCCAGGAGCGCCGGCAAGGTGAGATAGCTGACTGCCTTGACCAGTTCGGACTTGTCGACCGAACGCGCGATGATGACCCGCCCCACCGGCACCATCATGGCCCCGCCGATGCCCTGCAGGAAGCGCGCCGCCACGAAGGTCACCAGCGAGCCGGAGACGGCGCACAGGATGGAGCCGGTCATGAAGACGATCATGGCCCAGCTGAACACCTTGCGCGCGCCCAGCTTGTCGGCCATCCAGCCGGAGATCGGGATGAACACGCCCAGCGCCGCGACATAGGCGGTCATGGCCAGTTTCAGGGTGATCGGGTCTTGATGGAGATCGCGCGCGAGCGCGGGGAGCGAGGTGGCCAGCACGGTGGCGTCCATGTTTTCCATGAACAGCGCACAGCCGACGATGAGCGGAATGAGCAGCGAGGGTCGCACGGTAGGCAACGGGGCAACAGAGCGGGTGACAGTGGCGGAATTCCAGGGAGGCTCTTCGTTGCACGGCCTCCTGAAGGTGCATAGTTTAACCCAGCTGGCCTTTTCTTGCGGGCAAGCCGTCGGATCGCCGCAACGATGTGAAGACTTTGGCAGACAGTCGGCCGCCATCGGACACACCGCTTCACTCTGCGCAAAGGGCACTTTCAGGATGAGCCCATGTCACAATGCAGCACGGCGCATCGTGCGAAACAATCTTCATATCACGCTATAACCTGCCCCACCCTCATTTGGAGCCTGGATGAACAACAACATCAACAACACCCACAGCAAAACCCTGGGCTATCTGCTCTGGATCTTCGGATTTCTCGGCGCGCACCGCTTCTACTACGGCAAACCCGTCACCGGCACGATCTGGTTCTTCACGCTGGGCCTGTTGGGCATTGGCTGGATCGTCGATCTGTTCCTGATCCCCTCGATGGATCGCGAAGCCGACCGCCGTTTCGTGGCCGGCGAGATCAACTATTCGGTGGCCTGGCTGCTGCTCACTTTCCTGGGCATCTTCGGTGCGCATCGCCTGTACATCGGCAAGTGGATCAGCGGCATCGTCTATTTCTTCACCGGCGGCTTCTTCCTGCTGGGCGTGCTGTACGACTTCTGGACGCTCAACGCCCAGATCTCCGAACGCAACCACGGCGCACGCGCCTGAACCCTGCCGGCGGCCCTTCCCGGCCGCCCTACTTCTTCAATGCCTTCATGCGCTTGGCAGCCAGCTCCACGGTGTGGAGCTGCTCCTTGCGCTTCATCGATTTCCAGTCCTTGATTTCATCCCGGGTGCGGCCGCAGCCGGTACAGACTTCGTGCTTGAGCTTGCACAGCGAGACACAGGGGCTCTTGACGTCTTTTGCCACTTGCGGATTCCACTTCATTCATATTCAGACAGTCCTGACTGTACTGCAATGTCGGAAAGCCTGCTGACGCCGTGCCCCATGAAAAAGGCCCGCATCCTTGCGAATGCGGGCCAGCCCACGACTACCTCTGCTACGGTTACTACAGTGCTACAGGTACTGCAGCCGCCTGCTTTCCCCGAGTACCAGTCTTTCAAGCAAGCGACTGGACGGGAGTATCCCGGTTTACGGCGTTCATGGGCATAGGAAAAGTCTGAAAAAACGAGATCAAGTTGTGCAGGACTGCTATTCCGTTTTGCCGGACTGACTTGTCTTATCGGATTTGTCCGATTTGCCAGATTTGTCCGCCTTGTCCGATTTGTCTCCCTTGTCCTGCTTGAAGCGGGTCACCAGCAACTGGTTGATGCGATTGCCTTCGATGTCCACCACCTCGAACTTGAAATCGGAGAAGAGCACGAAATCGGTCTTCTTCGGAATCTTGCGCAGCATGTACATGATGAAGCCCGACAAGGTCTCATAGCCGACCGGGTTGGGATACTCGTCGATGTCCAGTTCGTTCATGACATCGTTCAAGGGCGTCAGGCCATCCATGAGCCAGGAGTTTTCATCGCGCCGCACGATCTGCTGCTCTTCCTCGGTGATGGCCAGCAGATTGCCCATCAAGACGCCCGTCACGTCGGTGATGCTGATGATGCCGACCACCAGTGCATATTCGTTCACCACGATGGCCAGGTCTTCATCCATGGCCTTCATGCGTTCCAGCACTTCCCACAGGTTCAGGGAATCGGGAATGGACAGCGGTGTGTGCACCAGGCCCTTGTCGGCCAGCGAGAACTGTTCACCCTTGAGCAGGCGCTTGAGCACATCCTTGCTGTCGATGTAGCCCAGCACCGCATCGATATGCCCATCGCAGACCAGGAAGCGCGAATGCGGGTGATCGATGATCTTCTGGCGGATCATGTCTTCGCTGTCGGTCAGCAGGAAGTAGACGATGCTGTCGCGCGGCGTCATGGCCGAGGGCACGTAGCGGCTTTCCAGCTCGAACACGTTCTCGATCAGGTGATGCTCCTGCGTGAGCAGCACCCCGGCCTGCGCGCCCGCATCGACCATGGCGTGGATCTCGCTGGGCGTGATGACGTCCTGGCGCACCTGCGGCAAACCGAACAGCGTGAAGATCCACTTCGACAGACTGTTGAAGAACCACACCAGCGGCCTGAAGAGCGTTTCCAGCAGCAGCATGGGCTGCACCAGCGCCACCGCGGCGCGCTCGGGCGCGGCCATGGCCAGGCGCTTGGGCATGAGGTCGGCAAAGAGGATGAAGAAAGCCGTCACCACCAGGAAGGACATCGCAAAGCTGATGTTCTCCAGCAGCGGGCCGACGTAGAAAGTGCTGACGATCTCGCGCATGTGCGGCGTGAGCGCCGGCTCGCCGACCACACCCCCGAGGATGGCCACCGCGTTCAGGCCGATCTGCACCACCGTGAAGAAATTGCCCGGCTGGGCTTGCAGCGAGAGGACCCGGTCGGCGTTGTGCACGCCCTCCTTGGACATCATCTCAAGACGGATCTTGCGCGAGGCGGCAATGGAGATCTCGGCGCAGGAAAGAAAGGCGCTGACCACGACCAGGAGCAGGATCAGCAGCAGACTGGTGAATATGCTCATGTTGTTCATGTTGTTCTTATCTCATTGATTTGACGTGACATTCTCTCGCGCAACGGGGAGAAAAAGCAAATTCACACCAATCAACGGCCAAGTGAAGCCTCCTGCCGGCCGTGCAGCAGGATCCTCCAACACAAACTTTGCTCACTGCTTCAATACACGTCGCGCCGGTAACGCCCCTGTTCCGCCAGCGCCTGCAGGGCGTCCTCACCCAGAATCTCCTGCAGGGCCAGTGCCACGCCCCCTGCCATGCCCTGCAGGCTGCCGCAGACGTAGAGGCTGGCACCCTCCTCCACCCATTGCCGCAGGACATCGGCGGCTGCGCGCAGCTTGTGCTGCACATAGATACGCTCGGGCTGGTCGCGCGAGAAGGCAAGGTCCAGCCGTTGCAGCCAGCCCTGGGTCTGCCACTCCTGCAGCTCCTGCTGATGGAAGAAATCGTGCTGACGCGAGCGCTCACCGAACAGCAGCCAGTTACGCCGCTGGCCCGCCGCCACACGCTCGCGCAGATGCGCCCGCAGGCCGGCCAGCCCGGTACCGTTGCCGATCAGGATCAGCGGGCGATCATCGCCGGGGCCATGGAAACTGCGGTTGCTGCGCACACGCAGGGCAATCTCCTGCCCCGGCTGCGCATGCAGCCCCAGCCAGCCGGAACCCAGACCGGCGCGGCCATCGGGCAGGCGCATCAGGCGCACCATCAGTTCGAGAGCGCCATCGGCGGGCAGTGAAGCAATCGAATAAGCGCGATGCGGCAGCGCTGGCAAAGCGGCCAGCAATTCCTCATCAGTCAAGCTGCGCAATGCGGCGAGCTGGTCGGCCTCATGCGGCAGCAGGCGCGTGGCCAGCGCTGCGCGCAGGGAATCGTCCTGGCGGCCAATCGCTTGCAGGAAGGCATCAACAGCCGCCCCGCTGTTGTGCGGGCCGATCTCGGCGATATCCCCGGCCTGCCATGGCGCGGATGGCAGATCCAGCGGCGTCAGGCTCAGGTGAAACACCGGCTCCCCCGCGCTGGCCGGATTGAGCACGTGCCGCCCGGCCAGACGCCAGCGGCCATAAGCCGGTGCGCTCCAGTCGGCTTCATCGCTATGGCCACTCAGGACACCCAGTTGATGCTGCCAATGCCGCAGCGCGCCCTCATCCCCGTTATCCACCTCGATGGCATCGAACAGCGGCTGCGCATGGCGGCGGCACAGCCAGGCGTGCAGCGCATGCCCGAAGGCGCAGTATTGCTGATAGCTGCGGTCGCCCAGGGCCAGCACGCCGAAACGCAGGTCCGGCAATGCAGTACTGTCGCTGCTGCCCAGTTGGCGGGCCAGTGCGGATGCGTCATCGGGGGCATCGCCTTCACCGGTGGTGCTGGCCACGAACAGGGCCAGGCGCGTGGCTTGCAGATCGGCATCGGTCAACTGTCCGGCAGGCAGCACGCGCACCACCAGGCCACCTGAGCGCAAACTTTGCGCGGTCTGCCAGGCCAGTTGCTCGGCTGTACCGGTCTGGCTGGCAAAGACGACCAGTACGGTTTGCGGGCCAGTGGCCTGTACAGTTCCCCACTGGGCCAGCTGCAACT
>Ga0209414_1001018_pt1 | contig 13469 bp, 8 predicted proteins | sample LakVidmifraction_4_FD_181154 | JGI IMG/M metagenome (GOLD analysis project Ga0209414, IMG submission 181154) | Hypersaline microbial communities from Lake Vida, Antarctica - Brine Hole Two &gt;0.2 micron (SPAdes) (version 2) | ecosystem: Environmental > Aquatic > Non-marine Saline and Alkaline >... | reverse complement strand
AATTACGTTAATAAATTAGAATAATATATTCTAAAAGGTGCGCAAAGCGCACCCTACGGCTTCTTCGCTAATTTAATAAGGTGGGTTATGCTATCGCTAACCCACCCTACCAATCAAAATTTATGAGCTTTCTAACGACGCCAAAAACTCTTCCTCACCCACTATCTTAACGCCTAACTTCTCCGCCTTCGCCATCTTAGACCCAGCCTTCTCACCTGCCAATAGCGCCGTGGTTTTAGCAGAGATACTACCGGATACTTTTGCACCAAGCGCTTGGAGTTTGGCTTTAGCTTCATCACGCGCCATACTTGCCAGCGCGCCAGTGATGACCCACGTCTGCCCGTCAAGTGGTAAGTCGCTAGAGATAATCTGCTCGACTTTATCCCAATATACCCCAGCTTCACGTAATGCGATAATAACTTCGATATTGTGCGGTGCCCGGAAGAATTTATAAGCAAGTTCAGCGGTGATAGCACCTACGTCAGGTGTCAATAGCAACGCCTCAATATCCGCTACCATTAGAACATCAAGATCGCCGAATTGCTGCGCGAGGCTTTGGGCCGTACCTTCGCCTACGCCACGAATGCCAAGTGCGTAGATAAAGCGTGACAGCGTTGTATGTTTACTGGCTTCGATAGCGGCAATTATATTTTGTACTGATTTTTCGCCTAGCTTCTCTAAAGTAATTAGCTCGTCTTGGTGATTGTGCAATTGATAAATATCAGCAACGGTCTTGACCAAACCATGATTAAAAAAGCCAATGAGCCAACGCTCGCCCAGTCCATCGATATCCATGGCACGACGCGAAACAAAGTGAATTAGCGCTTCTTGCTGCTGCGCGGGACAGAATAAACCGCCAGTACAGCGTGCTAATGCTTCATCTTCGGGCAGCACAACCGGAGAGTCGCATACTGGACAGGTAGACGGTAAGATGACTGGTTCGCTATCGGCGGGCCGTTGGTCGTGCCAGACACGAGTAACTTTAGGGATGACATCGCCTGCGCGGTGGACGCTGACCATGTCGCCTGCCCGTACATCAAGGCGTTGAATCTCACCAAAGTTATGCAAGGTGACATTACTGACCGTAACGCCACCGACTTTTACCGGTTCTAACTTACCGACTGGAGTAATTTGTCCGGTACGTCCGACTTGCCACTCAATAGATTGCAAACGTGTCATAACCGTCTCGGCAGGAAACTTATAGGCAGTTGCCCAGCGCGGTTCACGTGACAAAAAGCCCAATTGCTGTTGCAGTGCCAAACTATTGACTTTAATCACTGTGCCATCAATCTCAAACGGTAGCTCAACGCGTGCCTCAATCACTGATTCATAGTAGGCTTGCGCCTCGCGTGGATTCTGTACTACTTCTACTGCACTGACGGTAAAACCAATATCTTTTAGCCAAGCAAGGGCTGCTGATTGAGTATCGATGGTATCCGGTAGACCTTGATTAATCGAATAGCCATAGAAGGCTAGCGGACGACTTGCCGCGACCGCCGGATCAAGTTGTCGTAAGCTACCAGCAGCCGCATTGCGTGGATTGGCAAAGGTTTTATCGTCATTTTCCTGTGCCAGTCGATTAAGACGTTCAAATCCTGCTTTGGGTATTAGCACTTCACCGCGCACTTCTAACAGCTCAATATCAGCCGCAATAGCTAACCATAACGGTAGATTGCGAATGGTTTTGGCATTTTGCGTTATGTCCTCACCCGTTTGCCCATCGCCGCGCGTGACCGCTTGCATAAACTTACCGTGCACATATTTTAGCGACACTGCTAACCCATCAAGCTTTAGCTCCATCTCATATTCAGGGTTTTGCTGAGCGACACTTAAACGGTCGTTGACCCGCCGCATAAAATCGCGCAAATCATCGTACTCAAACACATTACCGAGCGATAGCATCTGTATATCGTGGGTGACTTGGGTAAAGGCCGATAACGGAGTATCGCCGACTTGATTGACAGGGCTGTCAGGCTGCACTAAATCCGGATACGCTTCTTCTAACTCCAGCAAGGAGCGGCGCAATTGATCGTATTCACTGTCTTCTAAGATCGGATTGTCCAGCACATAGTAAGCGTTATTATGAGTCTTGAGCGCATCAATAAACGCGCGCATTTGTACGATAATGGCATCATTGTTTGCGATTTCATTTGAAATGGGATTTTGGGAAGCTGGTTTTTGGGGAGTACCGGGTTGAAAGGTAGCTGGTTGAGAATCAGGCGGTAAGAGTGAGTCAGTCATAGTCGGCGTCTTTACTGTTCAAGATGCCGATATCATAACAAGTTTATAGGATATTGTGATAATTGATAAAGGCAAATAACGTGAAATGAAACACATTATTTGCCTCTTTTAAGCTATTTAATTTTTGAAGAATACAGATTGTTAAATATTTTAATCTTCGTAATCACGGACTTGATTACGTAGCTGCTGCTTGTATTCAGAAGTGATAGGCTCGTTATTCTCATCGAGCATTATCGCATCTAAGTCGCTGGCCATCATATAGGCGATGCTCATCATACTATCAAAGCTACGCAACGCTTGCGGATGCGGTAAGGATAAAAACACCACGACGCCGCTATAATTATTGGTCGCTACGCTATGGGGATCAAAGGGCGCGATGCCGTTATCAGTGATGCCCATCATACTAAACCATAACATGCCAGTGCCGTCTTTTTGCTCATAGCGATGAAACATATTCATCGCGCCAAAGCGCAAACCGTATTTATCAATTAACGCTAATAGGTCACGACCACGAATGACCGTTGTTGGACGGTCGCGATACTGATGCGGCAAGATGGTGATATTAATATTGTCTTTGGCATTAATCAATGGGCCGTTTTGTGCTTGGTCAACCGGCTCTAACAGGTGCTGGTCAAGTATCGGACTGTTATCCGTGAAGCTCGGCTCTTCTGCGGTATCTATCGATGGCATGAGGTTGTCAGTGGCAGACATTAGGCTAGAAAAAGCATCAGGCTCTTGCTCACTATTCGTCTGCATTCGGTCAGCGACATAAGCAAACTCAGCTTTATCTGCGTTTTGCTGCTCAGCCTGCCAGCGCGCATAATCTGCCTCAGAAGCAGCATCCGTATCATGCTCGGCTTCACCGCGACTTGCAGTCAGTTGCGCATCGACATTGGTGTGGGTCTGGGTCAAAGGCTCGTCTTCGACTACCGCATTTAAATAATCACGATCGGGGCCAATAGTGGTCTCGCCAGCGACGGTATCGTCAAAATCTGGCTGATCGACGATGTTGCGCTCATGACGTGGGATAATGGGAATACCATTTTTATCATAATTGACCGCTGCCGCTTCAGCATTTTTGCGCCGCTTCAAGCTACGAATGACCATAAACAGCCCTGCAAGTACGATAAACGCAGCAATAGCAATCAATATAAACTGAATAGCGGTCATGAGAAATATATCCTAATAACTATGACAAAAATAAAAGATACTATGAACGGCAATATTCTAGCATGGCTGACTGAAGTCGTCACCACATTGTGATGGTTTATAGTCCGTCCACCATTATTACTCAATATTAAGGCATCTATAATGCTCAATATCAGCTATCAACTCTAAACAACAATACCAGCTTCCAATAATGAATCAATGCTAACTTTCAATATAGCGCGCGGCCTCATCTAAGGAGACGCTAACTAAGGTTGAAATACCCGCGCTTGGCATAGTGATACCTTTAAGCTCATCGGCAATCTGCATAGAAAGCTTATTATGGCTGATAAATATAAACTGCAAGTCGCTTGCCAGCTCATGGATGAGACTGGTAAAGCGTGCGACATTAGCATCATCAAGTGGCGCATCCACTTCATCAAGGACACAAAATGGTGCTGGATGCTGCTTAAAGATAGCAAAAATCAAGCTGAGCGCCGTTAGTGTCTTCTCGCCCCCTGAAAGCACCGCTAGGCGACTGTTACGTTTGCCTTTTGGCTGCGCCATTAAGGTTAATCCTGCGCGCCACTGTTCTGACTTTGGTGTATTAGTCGGCAACTCATCTAAGTTCAAACTTAAGCTGGCATGACCACCGCCGAATACCTTGGCAAATAAATCAGCAAGATCAGTATTGACCGCCTCCAGCGTTTGCATAAACAGGGTCTTGGTGGTCTCATCAATAGAGGCGATCGCATCCGTCAAGGTATCCATGCTAGCAGCAATATCCTCAGTCTGCTGGGCCAGCGGTGCTAAGCGCTCATTAACCTCAGCCAGCTCAGCCACGGCAGCTAAATTTACCGCACCAATTTTACTCAGCTGCTGCTCAAGTTGGCTTTGCTCATTCTGTAGTTCAATAATTTTATTTGGACGCACACGGCGTTCATGAATAATAAAGTCAGTTAATAAGCTTGAGACACTGACAGTCTGTAGCGCTTGTCCCTTATCATACTTATTACTAAGCTGAGAATATTCTACTAAAGCATAGTGCGCGTGAGTGCTGGCATCGTTTAACCGTGCTTCACTCAACGCCAGCTCGGTCGCATCACTCGCCAGCTTGCTTTGTTTGGTTTGCAATTCAGTTTGCAACGCATCCAGTGCGAACTGCTGCTCACTATACTCAAGCTTGAGCGCGGTCAACACCGTTTCTCGCTCAGTCAATAATAGTTGCTGCTCATCACGTGCCGTTTGCGCCGTTTGTAATACGGCTTGCAAGCCTGGCAGTTGCTGCTGATAGTTCTCGAGTCGTGTTATCAAGGCCTGTTCATTTTGCATCGATCTATCATGTTGTTCGGTCGCACGCGCGAGACTACTCGTACTGTGCTCTAAACGCATTTCACTCTGCTGGATGCTAAGCTGTAAGGCTTGCCATGCCTCATCATCTGCTTGACGAGCGCGGCTGAGTTCGTTGCGTGCGACTTGTAACTGCTGACGATTAGCCTGCGCTTCAGTTAATTTTGGGGTCAGCGCTTCAATATCCTCTTGAATTTTCTGCTGCTCGCTATCCAAGGCTTTTTGCTCATGTTCTAACTCTTGCTGTTCTTCAGTAAGTGCTGCTTTATCAGCATTTAAGCGTTGCTCATCAGCTTGCAAGCGCTCATAGGCAGCTTGCTGGGTGGTCAATTGCTGTTGAAGTTTATATTGATCGCCTGTTAGCTGTTCAGCTTGGGCACGAGTTTCTTCAAGGCTTATGGCTAACGCATCATAATCACGCTGGTTTTGATTGATGCTCTGCTGTTGCGTTGTTATTTGCGCCTCACCCTCATCAAGCAATACTTCTAATTTTTCTAAACGCGTACGCTGACTAAGCCGCTGGGTTAGAAATTGACTATTGCTCTGGTTATCGTCCTGTCCATTCGTTGCGCCAGTAAATTTACTGAGATTGATCGTGCCCTTGCTACTGATTAACCAACCATCGGTGGTCAATAGCAATGCTGATGGCGGTAATGCTTTGAGAATCTCTACGAGTTCTTCTGTTTGCTCAACGTTGGTCTTGTTATCATTTTGAGCCATATATAAATAACACTGCTGCCATAACGCCAATGCTGGACGAGCAATTAACTGCGATAAAGGGAAAATTTTCTCTTTAAGCTCATTTGGTAAGTGATTAATAAAAGCATTTTTTTCGCTACTACTTTGAGTGGCTGCTTGAGCAGCTGGCAACCATAAACTATGGCTAGTTTCAGTCAGCAAACCTTCCTGCGGGTTTTGACCATTTTGATAAGCCAGCAACTCCGGCAAATAGCGCTCAAATTGTGACGGCAGATTAGCTGCTTGTTGAGCATTATCATTAACGTTATGTTGGCTTGGTAAGAACACATGACTATCGAGCCAAATCGCCAACAGGCTATCGAGTAATTGTGCGTACTGCTGCCCTTGTACACTCAGTTCAATCTGCTCACGCAAGGTAGTAATAGGTAGCTGTTGATAGGTGCTTGATGTGGAATTATCATCGCTTTGAAAAGTAGCCTGCGTAGTGTTTTCTAATGCTTTACATGGCTTAGGATGTAATATCTGGTGCAAGGTATCGTACTCACCAGCCAGTAGCGCATGGCGTTTTTCATGTTCAGCTACATCGCGTTGCTGTTCAATCAAACGCTGCTGTAACGTACGCTGTTGCGGCTGTAGCTCCGATAGGCGCTCTTCTACACTGTCTTGTTGCCGTACAAGCTGCTGCAACTGACTATTAAGCTCAGCTATTTGCGTGCTTGATGGTCTATTTAAAATTTGTAGGTTCAACGTTTGAGAGTTTATAGCTTGGGAGTCTAAATCTTGTGTGTTACTCACATCAGAGGCACGCGTAGACTGTTGCAACTGCTCCCACAACGTCTGCCAACTGTGCTGGCGGCGGGCCCATTTATCTCGACTAAGCTGGTGGCGCTTTTGCGCTTGCGTGTTAATAGCTTGTTGCTGCTCAAGCCTGCGCTCGTTATCTTGCAGACGTGACAGCTGATTTTGCGCCTCATGCCATGCTTGCTGTAACGGCTGCTCATTACATTTATGCGCGTCGCGTTTAGTAGTTATCTCAGCAAGTTGTGGGCGCAGTTTTTCTAGCGCCGTATGTTGCTCTTCTTGTTCTATTTTCAGATTATCAATCTCAGCTATCGTTTGCTCTCGCTGCTCATTCAAATTGGTCAATTGCTGCTTAATTTGGGTTAGCGGTGTTTGCCCATCGTTTAGTTGATGCTCAGCTTGTTGGTAGCTTAGTTGCTGCTGATAGTGCGCGCTTTGAGTATCGTCTTTGAGCCACTGCTCTTGGTTAATTTGTGCGGTGAGCTTATCTTGCTTGGCTTTGAGGGTTTCATAATCAGCTTGTAGCGTAGTTACTGCTGTAGCGCTGCGCTCATGCTCGACTTTATGCTGCTGCTGTGTGTGTTTGGCTTGATATAACTGCTGAATAGCCAATTGCTGCTTGATATCAGCAAGGGTTTCGGTCAGCTCATTATAGCGCTGGGCACTGGTCGCTTGTTTTGATAGGGTCTTTTGTTGGCGTTCTAGCTCACTTTGCATATCATACAGGCGCGCTAGATTTTCTTTCGTTTTCTCAAGCTTCTTTTGCGTTTCCGCACGTCGTGCTTGATAGCGCGAGACCCCTGCCGCCTCTTCGATAAATTCACGTAGCTGCAATGGATTAGAATCAACGATGCGGCCAATCATGCCCTGCTCGATGACCGCATAACTGCGTGCGCCAAGGCCAGTTCCCAAAAACACATCAATCACATCACGGCGACGGCAGCGCGTGCCATTGATAAAGTAATCGGAACGCCCCTCTAAATTAACCTGACGGCGGACAGACAGCTCTTGATATAGATTAAACTCATGCCGAATGCCGGTTTGCTCATCTTGGGTATGCTCAAAGGTCAGTTCGACACTAGCGACACTTTTTGCCGCTTTATCTTGCGTACCGGCAAAGATAACATCACTCATCGCCCCACCACGCAATTGCTTGGCAGAGGTTTCACCTAGCACCCAACGGATAGCATCAATCACATTTGATTTGCCACAGCCGTTTGGCCCGACGATGGCAGTAATAACACGGGGAAAGGTAAAAGTGGTTGAGTTAGCAAAGGACTTAAAGCCTGCCAATTTTAGAGATTTTAAACGCATGAATGATCAGTAACATCAGCAAAAACAGGCGGCTATTCTACCTTAAACTGTGGGGAATTTTTAGGGTTTATATTTTTTAAGCCGTTTACCATTATTAGTGCAAGTATTCCTACAACACCCCAATACCACTGAGCAATAACTGCCCACCAGCAAACAATAGCAATACCCCAAAGGCGCGTTTAAGCATTAGGGCTGGCAATTGATGTGCAAGCTTGGCGCCGACTTTTGCCATAATAAAACTGATGACTGAAATACATAAAAACCCAGAGATATGTACAAATCCTATCGTACCCTCTGGTAGATTGACTTCACCTTGACCAAACCAGGCAAAGCCCAGTGCCCCTGCAATAGCAATCGGGAGTCCACACGCAGCAGATGTGCCCACCGATTGCTTCATGGGGAGTCCTGCCCAATTCAAATATGGAACGGTCAAACTACCGCCACCAATACCAAAAATAGACGAGGCCAAACCAATCCCGGTACCCGCGCCAAACTGCACGCCAGTAGGCGGTAACGGCTTACCCACTTGTTCTTTAGTAGAGAAGAACAGCATTTTTAAGGCGACCAACAAGGCTCCTACACCGATAATGGCTTGCAGTGCTTGACCATTAATCGCGTCAGCAATGCCCGCCCCAATCAAGCTACCAATGACCAAACCAATTGCCATGCTGCGCCAAACTTCCCAGCGCACACCGCCACGCTTATTATGCGCCGTCATTGAACTGATTGAAGTCACAACGATGGTCGCAAGGGACGTACCAATCGCCAAGTGTGTGACTACCTCAGGCGGGAAGTTATAGGCCGTGAAAATCCACACCAACGCCGGCACGATAATCATTCCGCCGCCCACACCAAATAAGCCAGCGCTGACTCCTGCGAACGCTCCTGCAATCACAAACCATACATATAACATCATCGAGTTTACCTTTTAATGTACTCATCTTTTATTATGCTTGCTTTTATTGTACTGAATTATCTTACTTAACTTTTATTGAGCTTATTTTTATATGATAATAAGATGACGCTCTTACTGTTCCATCCGTGACGCCTACTTTCTTTTGTTTTCCACAATCGTCTCAGTATATCAAAGATTACCCACGCTACATTAACCACATCGACTAAACTTATGCCGCTATCAGTCCTCTTAACAAACCTCAATCATCGCCACGTTATCAGCAGTCCATCAACCAATAGCGAGCTGATTGACGCCATACAAAACGAATCTCTTAGCGTAGATGAGCCCCACCTGTTGACTGCTGAAACCCAAACCGAAGGTCGTGGACAACGTGAGCGCTCGTGGCAGTCACCGCGCGGCAATGTTTATCTGTCACTATATCATCCGGTACAAGTGCCGATCAGCGGTCTACTGTCCTTAGTCATCGGCGTTGAGCTGGCAAAAATGCCCGTCATACAAACGCTTAATGAGCAACTGCGTGCGCAAGGATTAGCACCTATTGGGGTAAAATGGGCCAATGACTTGGGATTTTATTCTCCATCATCTCAATGTAAAAATAATGCTGAAACAGAGGATAGCCATGCAAACATTAATTACTTTAATAAACTTGCTGGCATTTTGATTGAGCCGGTATGGCGTGCCGGTAAATTAATTGGCGTGGTGATGGGGGTTGGCTTAAATATACGAGCGACACCAGCGCTAACCACGCAAACGAGTGAAGGGATGAGCTATCAGGCAATTAGCTTACAAGACATTTATGAAAAACTACACCCTGTCGATGCCTCACGCGCGACTGAGCTGTCTCAGCAAGAAAACAGGACTGCCTTGCCAGACTTACAAGCGCTGTATGGGCAAATCAGTCAGGCTTTGGTCGCAGCAATGACAAGCTTTGAGCAATTGGCTAAAGAAAAGACGACGGCACAAACTCGTTATACCGACGAATTTATGACCCAGTTTGCCACAATGGATGCGCTGGTAGGATTACGGCTGCGTGTGACCCAAAATCATAATGATAAACTGCATATTACCACTGGTTATGCTTGTGGTATTGATACGTATGGTTGTTTGCAATTAAGGCAAGATAACGGTAAGCTTATCGCGCTTTTTACTGGTCGTATTGACGTTATTAATGATACTTAAACGGCATATACAACGGGCACTTATATAAGGATATTTATGCTCTGGCTTGACTTAGGAAACACCCGTCTTAAATACTGGCTGACCGATGATATTGGGCAGATTGTCTCGCATGATGCCAAGCAACATTTGCAAGCGCCTGCCGAATTGCTTATGGGTTTGACGGATCGCTTTGAGCGCTATGCCCCTGACTTTATCGGTATCTCGTCAGTGCTGGGTGACGAATTAAACGTAAAGGTCTCAGAAACCTTAAGTCGGCTGGATATTCCCTTTGAGTTTGTCGATGTTGATGCCGCTCATCCATTAATGGCTAGTAATTATGATGCCAATCAACTGGGTTGTGATCGCTGGCTACAGATGCTGGGCGCCGTAGATAAGAAAAAGCGCCAATGTGTGATTGGCTGCGGCACGGCAGTGACTATTGATCTTATTGATCATGCGGAGCATTTAGGCGGCTATATCTTCCCTAATATTTATCTTCAGCGTGAGTCCCTTTTTTCAGGTACCAAGCAAATTACCATCTCTAACGGCACCTTTGATAGCATTACCCAAGGCATCACCACACAGGATGCGGTACATCGGGGTATCTTGTTATCTATAGTTGGCGCGGTGAACGAGATTACCAACCGTCACCCAAACTTTGAGCTAATCATGACTGGTGGCGATGCGGCTATGATTGCCCAGCATGTCAATCGTCCGGTGCGACTGCGTGAAGACTTACTATTAAATGGCTTGGCACGGTATTTTGATCACAGTCATGCCAAATAAACATGCCAAATAGAATAGATACCCAGTAAAAAAAGCCAATAAGTGATTAACAAAAAAAGCAGTAAGTCTTAGGCCTACTGCTTTTTTATTGACTAATTTTTCATATCAGCCTGTAGTCATAAACTTATTATTACAGGCTGATTAAATCACATTATACTGCGGTTATTTGGTTTCATTAAACAATTCACGACCGATTAGCATACGGCGGATTTCACTGGTGCCCGCGCCAATCTCATACAGCTTGGCATCGCGCCATAAACGACCAAGCGGATATTCATTGGTATAGCCATTACCGCCAAATATTTGAATGCCTTCGCCTGCCATCCACGTGGCTTTTTCTGCGCACCATAAAATGACACTGGCGCAATCTTTACGCACTTCCCTACTATGACCTGCACCGCGTTGATCCAACATATCAAGGTTTTTACCGACTGTATATAAAAAGCTGCGACCAGCTTGCAGAATGGTATACATATCTGCGACTTTACCTTGAATCAACTGAAACTCACCGATGGCTTGACCGAACTGCTGACGGTCATGGATGTAAGGGACGACATTGTCCATCACCGATTGCATGATACCAATCGGACCAGCAGCCAATACCGCGCGCTCATAATCTAAGCCGCTCATCAATACTTTAACGCCAGTATTCAATTCACCTAAGATATTTTCTTTAGGCACTTCAACATTATTAAAGGTCATCTCGCCAGTATGGCTGCCACGCATGCCTAATTTATCGAGCTTTTGTGCGGTACCAAAGCCTGCCATACCTTTTTCAACGATAAAGGCGGTCATACCTTTCGCACCAAGCTCAGGATTGGTTTTGGCATAAACCACCATCACATCAGCATCAGGGCCATTGGTAATCCACATTTTGCTGCCGTTTAAAATATAATGACCGTCTTTTTCTTCGGCTTTAAGTTTCATACTGGTAACATCGGAACCAGCACCGGTTTCACTCATGGCAAGCGCACCGATAAATTCACCACTGAGCAGCTTAGGCAGGTATTTCTGCTTTTGTTCTTCATTGCCGTTACGCTTAATCTGATTGATACATAAGTTTGAATGGGCACCATAACTAAGCGCAACCGACGCAGACGCGCGGCTAATCTCTTCCATCACGACCATATGCGCGACGTAGCCCATATCGACACCGCCGTAAGCTTCTGGAACGGTGATACCATGAAGGCCTAAATCACCCATTTTTTGCCATAAATCCATTGGGAATTCATCGCTAGAATCAATCTCAGCGGCACGCGGGGCAATTTCATTCGCCGCAAATTTTTGCACCATATCACGTAGCGCATCGATATCTTCGCCAAGCTGAAAGTTTAATCCGGGTAAACTCATAATTATTCCTTATATTTTAGGTTCTAATCTATTAATATTTTTAAAGGTTATTAGCGCGCAGGGTGCTTTTATTAATTTATAGCTAAGACTGACGTTGACTGATTAATGCACGCGCGACATTTGAGCCATTAGGACGCTCTAAAAACGCACTGATACGCTCGCCCGCACTGACCAACTTATCTAGATCAATACCGGTACGGATACCCATACCGTGCAGCATATAAACCACATCTTCAGTCGCCACATTACCAGTCGCACCTTTAGCATACGGACAGCCACCAAGTCCGGCAACCGAGGTATCAAATTCACGTACCCCTAATTGTAGTGCTGCTAAAGTATTGCTTAAGGCTTGACCATAAGTGTCGTGAAAGTGACCCGATATCGCTGATATATCAACATGCTCAAGCGCTGCTTGTATGGCACGCTGAACTTTAATCGGTGTACCAACACCAATAGTATCGGCAATGCCAATCTGCTCGGCACCAATTTCGACCAAACGTTCGGTCACATAAGCCACTTGACTGGGATCAATTTCGCCTTCATAAGGACAGCCGACCGTACACGAAATGACACCGCGAACTTTGATACCGTGCGCTTTAGCAGCAGCCGCTACCGGAGCAAAGCGCTTAATGCTTTCATCAATACTACAGTTGATGTTTTTTTGACTAAAAGTTTCACTTGCTGAGCCAAATATCACGATTTCGTCAGGACGATGCACGATAGCATTTTCAAAACCGCGCATGTTTGGCACCAATACCGAATAACAAACATCATCATTTCGTGTTGGCTTAAGCGCGTCCAACAGCTGGCTATTATCGCCCATTTGTGGCACCCATTTAGGTGACACAAAGCTGGTAACTTCAAGCTTTTTAATTCCTGCTGCCATCAGGTCTTCAATCAGGGCTTGCTTGATGGCAGTCGGTACGGTTTTAGACTCATTTTGCAAACCATCACGCGGACTAACGTCAACGATCAATACCTGATCTGGATACGAGTGTTTCATGATTGCCATCCTTTTTATTGGTCTGTTTTTACTGATCTAACTGTTAGTTTGGTTAGCGGGCTAAAAACTGCTGTGCTAAAATTTTAAAAAAGCCAATTTCGGGAACAGGTATTTCCAAAAACCGCAATGCTATTTAACTGTCGTTATCATTATCCTTCTTCAGTAGCATCAATCCGCAATAGCTCATCACCATCCGCCACCAAATCGCCAGCTTTAAATAGCAGCTCTGCGACTACGCCATCAGTGGGTGCGGTAATAGTATGCTCAATTTTCATCGCTTCAATAACAGCTAGCGGCTCGCCTTGCTTGACCGTATCGCCTACCGCTACCTTAAAGGCAATCACTTGCCCTGGCATAGGCGATTTTAAACTACCAACGGCAGCGTTCTCTTCGCCGACGTGCGCCATAATATCGATCAACGTTATCTGATCACGCCCAGCATCAGTAAAGACATACACAGTCTCGTTATGTAGCCAGCTCTGAGCGCTAATACGTGTACCGTCTAACCATAAAACGTGGTTGTGCGCATCGCTACTTGTGTAGCTGACATGGCCCTTGTATAGAGGATCGGCTTGCTTAGTAGTTTGGCCGCCAGCTTGCTGGTCTGTGTCTTTGTCATCATTATTGGTCGTATCATGCTCAATGACCATATCAAAGCGGCTGGCTTTATCGCTAGACTTATTGAAACCACTATCTGAGCATGTA
>Ga0209414_1001017_pt1 | contig 13470 bp, 7 predicted proteins | sample LakVidmifraction_4_FD_181154 | JGI IMG/M metagenome (GOLD analysis project Ga0209414, IMG submission 181154) | Hypersaline microbial communities from Lake Vida, Antarctica - Brine Hole Two &gt;0.2 micron (SPAdes) (version 2) | ecosystem: Environmental > Aquatic > Non-marine Saline and Alkaline >... | reverse complement strand
AGTGCCCGTGACTGTGTATAAAAGCTATGTAGCGATGGTATTGGACATGGCGAAGATGACGAACCTCTACGCAACTCAGAAAGCGTGAAGGAACGAGCTTACAAAGCAAATTCACAGTCTGCGTAGAATAAAAGCAGCAACAAAAGAGCATCGCATCCGTGAGTTTAAATACCCAAGATCAAGTTTTCTTCGACACATTGAAAGACTGGAAGTCAGAAGGTGCCGAGCTTTACATCGGCGGCACCACCACTGGCTCTTTCGTGATCAGTGATGATCGCGCACAGTTTGGCCCGGACCCCAGCCGAAGTTTCAATACATACTTAGTAGAAGCAATTAAAACCGAATTGGGCGGCATCGACGCCCGCTTGGATTTGCAGCAATCGCAGCGGATGCTGACGACACTCGATCGTTTCCCGCTGGGCATCCATAACACGCACATAGCCAAGATGGATCGCGCAGCGCAATCGGCGCAGAACGATGACGACGACGATCAGCCAGGTCCAGGGGTTACACACTGACCGCTAATCCGCCAGCGACTCGAAACCATGCCCAGCATGGTTTTTTTTATGCTCGTCACCCTGCCCTGACGGCAAAGCCGGAAAGGGCGCACTCAATCGGGCGCAAGCGCGCCTGATTGAGTATGGCGTATCAGTGGGGAAGGGCACGATTAAGCGCTGTCGTCCGTTAGCACGTCGAGGGCACTGGCAATGCCGCTGACCACGGCTGGCGTCAAAGCGCCTTTTTGTATGAGGGTAATGAGCCGTCCGTGTAATCGCACGATGTCGTTACGGTTTGGAGGTATGACGTGCTGGGTGAGCAGACGCCGCGCATCCCTTGCCGCCTCATCGCGGGTGGACAGCCGGCCGGTCATATCAATCATGTAGCCTTTACCGGTCGACAGCCATTTGGCGTTCACCCCGCAAATCTCCGCAACCTCCATGAAGTACCGGGTGCTCTGTATGTCTCCGTTCACCAGCTTGTAGGTGTTGGTCCTGGAGACACGGATATCAAAGTCTGTGCGCAGCCGCTCCCGCAGCTGCATAGGCTTAAGCCTGGCATGAACCAGTGACACTTCCACCCGAGCCCCTAACCCTGACATACCCTTGGGCATGTGAACCGGCGCCCCTCTGCTGGGAGCCTCTATAGGCGTGTCTTCAACCATCCTAAAACACCTCTCATTCTTGTACGTTGTCCATTAAGGCTTCCCTCACTCAAACTCCGCCAGCCTGCGAGAGTGTCAACCAAAGGGAACAACCGTATTATCTGTTTTTAAAGGCTTACCTAATTAAAAGACTTGGTTTACATGATTAAAAACAAAGGGTTACCAGATTAATACAAGCTTAGGCTGCCCCATTTGAGTGTCACGGGGTTACCTGGCTCGCTCGATACTTCTTGTTTGCCAGTATCGCATAATCTAACGTAGGCAATAACAGACCCGGTTGATTTAACCCCAAATAAAAGGTGTACCTCATGGACGTATTTGCAGAAGTTAAAAAGATTAATCGTCAGCAGATCAAAAAAGACGCCACGGTTATCCGTGTTGAAAAGTATGAGCTGGATAAAGACCCGCGTAAGTGTTCCATCATTGGCACCGATATGATGAACATGGACGAAAACGGGGTGCCCAAAAAAGTGAAGGTTCAGTTTCACGACCCTTCGGGCAAATCTTTGGGTATCCAAGACTTCGCGGACGAAGGTTCCATGTCAAACACACTGCCAGGCGGCATGATTCGTCTGGATAAATTTGTGACGCGTGCCGATGGCTCTTATGTGTGTGGCCACATGCAACGTATTTCAAAGAAGGATGGCCCGCGTACCGATAAGGGTGGCGCTCAACACTATATGGCGATTGACCGTGCGTGGACCAAGATTTACCCGCAGTTGGACGACAAGGGCAACATAGCCATCATTAAGACAGCCACCAATGAATTCAGTCGTGGCCGTGCCTTGGTGATTCCGGAAGCCAATCCGTCCATTGAAATTACCTTCAACAAAGACTTGGGTGACCAGATTAAAGCAGCGGCTACCCTGGCCATTGAGAGCGCACCGGATAAGTCCAAAGCATTCTTGATGTTCCGTCAGTCTGATTTTCCAACCATCGCCGAAATGGTGATCCCGAATACCAAGAAAAACGAAGCTGGCAATTATGTTCCGATCACCAAGGCTGAACAGCTGGCCATTGTTCCAGAATTGAATTTCTTCAAAAACATGATGAAGGTAAACGAAAACCCAGCGGTAGCGGGTTTGGTGAAAGAAGCGGTTGCCGGTTTCCAATTGGACGTTTACGGCATGCTGAACGATCCCAAATCAGGTAAGCCCCTCGACAAGCCTCGCCTGAAGTCGATGGTTCAGGACACCCAGCGTAATTTTTCGTTACCCAAAAAACCCGGACAAGAACGCCCGGATATGGTGGCTCACAACAAACCGGAATTTAAGTTGGCGGTCATCAGCTATGAAATCCCGAAGGCGGATGCGGCTACGACTGCCAGCCTGCAAACGTTGGGTTCCGTACCCGGCGTTACCGCCAGCCCGAACGCAGGCCTATCAGTGACCCCTAACCCGTATTATCCGGCGCCTGGTGCTTCTGCAGCGGTTGACGCTGACGTGAACGCAGCGGTGAAGACCAGCGAAGCGGCTCAGGCCAGCAAAGCACAACAGCCAGCCCAGGCTGCCCCACAACAAAGTGCACCGGCTGCCGCAGCACCGGCTCCTGCACCGCAACCAGATCAGGCGGATCAAGACGCCGACGTCGACGACGCCATGCTCAACCAAATGGGTGAAGACGACTACGGCTTTGATATGGACGACCTGGAAGCACAGCTAAGCAGTCAAGGACTCTAAAAGGGTGACCGAATGCCCCGGCAGTTGCCGGGGCTGTTTTGTTTCAGGTAAACCTAAAAATCAGTTTCAGGAGTCGTCATGAGTCAACCTACCCTGCCCTGGCCAAATTTGAGCGCCTATAACCTTCTTTTAACGGTTAACCATGATAAAGCAGGTAACCGTGCCCTGGTGTTGAGGCCCAACGATCCAGAAGAATCGGCTGAGCGGACCACGGCCAGGTTGAACATTTTGGCGCCCAAAATTGATCAGTTTTGTCAAAAAATTGGTAACGGTCAGATCAAATCCCGTGTTTTGCGCGACCAATACTTGGTGTTTACCGGTCCTTTGGTCAACAACCAGGCACTCATCAACCGTTTTTTCGGTCGCCTATTTCCCAAATCGTCAACCATGCCCATGACGTTAGCCCAGGCTGAGTCCGCCGAAGTGGTCCGTAAACAGGCCATGGCACTCTTTAACAAAGATAAGGTTGGCCCAGAAACGCCTTTAAACGATGACCAATTAAGCAGCGCACTTCCGAGTGCACTGAATTACCAGCGCACGGATAGTGTTGCCCGGATTTCTATGTCCGGAAACCCCATTACGGCCATTGGGGCAGGCTCAAGTACCTCGAATGAGGAAGCTGTATCGTTCGTTCAGGGGGGCCTTGAAGAGTATTTTGGCAACCTAAACGTTGGTGACGTTGACCTCGTGCGCGAGCGCTTGGTGGTCCTGAAACAGCTTTTGAGTAAAGAAAACCTAGAATTTTGGCCTAAGGTTGTCGCTGACTTTGAATTGAGTTTCCTAAACACCGAAGAGGATCGCCTGAACGCTGTTGAGGTGGCCTTGGCGGAACGCCAGGACAATGACCCTTCGGTTACCTTGTACCAAAAACTGGACACCTTAAAAGTTCGTCAGGCAAACCAGGCCCGAGTTGTGGACGACCGATTGGTTGCCCAAATCAAACGTCTGGAAGACGAAATTGACCAGTTTGAGGATGGGCAGCAGGGTGTTGGGACACCTAAGAGGGACAACGTACAAGAGAATGATGCGGTAACGGTTGGTTCTGAGGGCGGTTTGGCGTTTGACGCGGACGGTTACCGGGAGGTTGGGAAAAACACCGAAGGCGTGAGTTTGTTTGAGGACGCCCGAGGCGTTCGCTCGGTGGTGTCAGGCACGCTGCGCATTCATGAAAAAGTGGTCATTGTCCCCACTCGGAACGGGATTGCGATGGCGACGCCGGCGCGCGGCGAAAGCTGGCTGACCGTTGATGAATCCCTGGACGCGGCCCCGGCCGGTCTGCGTTATGAAGACATGGTAAGGGCCGCGTTCAGTACCCGCGTCACCGCGGCCGACGCTCACTACTGGCATCCGGTGGCCATCAACCAGGGTGACACCAAGCACCGTTACCTGGCGCGTGCCCGCGAGCGCGGCTATCCCGACGGTGAACTTGAACTGATCAACCTCAAAGAAACCGACGGCAAATGGTTGGCGCACAGTGAGCGTCTGTCGCCTTTGAACGAGCTTATTCTGGGGGCTATGCCCTACCCGGCGCCGGCCGCGTTGGTGACCTTGTGGGAAGATGCCGGTTTTCACTTACCTGCTTTCGGCGTACAAAATGATGGCTCAGCGCCAAATGCCGCTGGTAAGGGTGCTAATATTGAGCTTGAACAACTAAATAAGGACGCTGACGATGCAACTGATCCAACACAAACCGCAGGGACTGACGCCGCCACTGACCGCGGCGAACCTGAAAATGTGGGACGAGCTGGCGGACTATCTGAACGATCGCCAACTGCAGGTGGAAACCCTGGCGCAACAAATGACGATCTACTGGAACTCGGGGAACAACCCGGGAACCCTAGGCAATCCGAGCAACCAGGAGAGCAGCCCGAGCTCCCAAGCGGTGCAGGCCGCCTTGAGCCAACCGAACCTGTCACCGGCGCGGACGTGGATGCTCAAGCAGATGCAGGAAATAGCGCTGGCGGCCGAGGAAGCGTGGGCAGCGGATCGGAAGGAAAAGAATCAGACATCTCCGCCAGCGGAGCCGAGCTACCAGACCCAACCCAATCCGTATCGGGCGAGCCAGGCACCGGTGGAAATACTGGAACCGTTTCTGGACGAAATGACCGCTCAGATCCGGGCGCTGTTCAAGACACCGGTGGCGGGGATCTTTTCGTCCCTGGTGGAATCAATGCCGGCCAAGCTGATGGAATTGATGGAAGACCCGAAACAGCCGGCACTCCTGAACCCGATGCCGTTACTGGAAACCCTGTCGATTCTGGAACACCAGCTGGCGACACAGTGGGGGGATCTGCACCTGCAGTTGCTGGAACAGAATCCGCTGTATCAGAGCGAGTCGATGGAACAGCGGATTCAGGCAGCGGCGCATACGGAGCTACTGACAACGGAGATGATCGCGAGCCGGATTGGCTCGGCCTTGGAGACGCCGACGCCTTTGAAGACTTTGCTCGGGTTGAGCGATTTTACGCGGGCTCTGATGAAAACCCCCGCAGCCCCACTGCACGACTGAGAGACAACGTTACCGCGATCATGCGATTGCGGGAGCTTGAGAAGTCTGGCGAGACACCGACCATGGAAGACCGTGAGGTGATCGCCGGCTACTCCGGCTTTGGTGGCATTCATGCCAAGCTCTTTAATTACGCCACCTACGACGCTCCGGATTGGGTGGCCAAGGCCAATAAAACGCTGCAAAGCCTGACGGAAGACGGCACCCTCAGTCCGACTGATTACGAGTCCATTCGTAAAACCATCATCAACGCGCATTACACCCACTCCGGTATTATTCAGCCGATGTGGGAGGCGCTGGATCGCTTTAATGTTCCATTAAATCGTGTTCTTGAGCCCTCAGCCGGCACGTTGCAGTTCAAATCGTTCATGCCCAAGGAGCTTGAAAAGAAAGTCACCCACACCACAGCGGTAGAGATTGACCCAATCACTGCCAGAATTGCAGCGATGATTCACCCGGACGCCACGGTGATCAACAGTGGCTTTGAGAAAACCACGTTTCCGGATGGCTTCTTCGATTCCGTAATCTCCAACGTGCCGTTTGGCGACTACAAAATATTTGATCCTCAACACCCACTGCGCAAAGAGTCCATTCACAACGCCTTTTTCCTGAAAGGCTTGGACAAGGTGCGCCCTGGTGGCGTGGTGTCGTTTTTAACGTCCTCATACGTGCTGGACTCAAAAGACACCGATGTTCGTAAAGAGATCATGGATCGGGCCCACGTTGTCGGCGCCGTTCGCCTGCCAACAGGCACCTTCGATAAGACCACCGGTACCAGTGTGGTCACCGATATTTTGTTCCTGCAAAAGAAAGGCGACTTTGAGCCGAACTACACGCCGTTGAACATCTTGGATGTGCGAACGCTGTCTGCACCTCTTGGCACGGCCTCATCTATGTTTATCTTTGATGAGGAATTCCAGCCTGGCGATATGGTGCCCCACCAGACGATGAACCAAGTTTACGTGGATCACCCTGAAAACATCCTGGGTGATTTGGTGGTGATGAGCAGTCAGCACGGTGCTGCGTTGCGGGTAACCGGTGGCGGTTCCGTGTCCGAGCAGCGTGAGCGTTTGCGCGCGGCCTTTGCCTCATTACCCACGAATTTGCCGTCTCACGTCAGTACCACACTGACACCGGCCGAAATTGCAGCGCAAGTGGCTGCATCGAACAACCAAAGCTTGTCCCTGGAAGATTTACCCGGCGCACTGAGCCTGCAGGGCAACACCATTAAAGTAAACGTGGTGACAGCCACCGGCGCGGTGGGTACCGAGAGCCTGGCGTTGCCCAAAGCCGCACAAGTCCGTGTGGCCGCCAGCATCATTGCCATGTCCAGCCTTAGCCGGTTAATGGAACTTGAAACCACTGCCAAATCACCCGAAGAAATTGCCGAGCTGGATGATCGCCGCCAGCAAGCGCAACAGGACGCATCGGCACTGGTCAAACTGAGCAACGGCAAAAAGCCGTTGTCGGGTGCCGGCATGCAGGCACTCGCTGCGGACGCTCGATTCAAACTGCTACAAGGCGCGGTCACGGTAGACAACAAGCAGAATTGGTCGCTGGCGGACATTTACTCAAAAAGAACCGTATCACCGGCAGAAGGCGCCCCCGAAACCGCAGAAACCCTCGAAGACGCACTGGCTATTTCGCTTGCGTATACGGCGACCCTGTCCGAAACGTATATGGCTGGCCTTCTTGCTCACAAAACCAATCCACCAAGTGCAGCGACTATTCGCACCGCGTTGGTTGAGAAGGGCCTGGCCTTTATTGATCCGGTGACCAGTCGCATGGAAGAGCGCAGCGTTTACCTGTCCGGCAACCTGCGGCCTAAAATCGAAGCGGTTCAAAACATTGTTGCATCGGACCCCTACTTTCAGCACAACCTTGAAGCGTTGGAAGCGGCACTGCCAGAGCCTCTGAAGCCATCACAGATTAAACTGGGCCTGGATGCGTTCTGGATACCCAAAGACATCATGCAAGAGTTTTTGAGTGAGGGTCTAGGATTTAATACCTCGGGCACATTTGGTATCCAACCGTTTTTTGATACGCATGGCCGTCATTGGAAGCTGGAATCAGCAGGCGGTAAAACATCACTTAGCAGGATAGCCACGCAGCAGAGCCACTTAGCATCAAGCCGCTGGGGCACCACTCGCAAATCCGCTTTTGAACTGCTTGAAAGTGGATTTACCAACACCATCCCCAAGGTTCAAGACCCGGTACCCAACACCGACCCGAGGCGCTACCAGATGAACGCGCCGGAAACCCTCAAAGCGCAGAACAAGCTTGAAGAAATAACGGACGTGTTTGACCGGTGGATTTTCAAATCCCCCGCCCGCGCCTCTCGGCTAGCGGATATCTATAACGAGCGGTTCAATACCTGGGTGCTCAACGATCCCGACGGCAGCCACATGGTCTACCCGGGTATGTCGGACACATTTAAACCTTACAAACACCAGAGCGATTTTATTTGGCGTGCTGTGTCTGGCCGTAACGCGATGACCGCTCACGTTGTGGGCGCCGGTAAAACCATGCAGTTGATCGGTGCAGCGATCCGCGGCAAGCAAATGGGTCGCTGGAACAAGCCGTTGGTGGTGGTACCAAACCACATGCTTGAGCAGTTCACCAACGACGGTCACAAGATCTACCCCGGTGCAAAAATTCTAGCCATGAGTTCAGCGGATGGCCGCGCGGTGAACCGGCCGGCGTTTGCGGCACGATGCGCGATGGGCGACTGGGATATGGTCGTGTGTACTCACAGCGTTTTTGAAAAGATCACCATACCCAAGGAAGCGGAAGCGCGAATTGTCGACAATGAGCTAAGGAAGCTTCGTGAAGCCTTGCAAAGCGAAGACGCTGACCCTAATGGCAAAAACCAAACCCAGAAGAACATTGAAAAATCCATCGCGCGCCTGCAAGAGCGGCTTGAACGCACCTTGGCGGATATCAATGACAATAAAGAGAACGTGTTGAACTTGGCGCAGATTGGCATTGATTTTATTGGCGTCGATGAAGCTCACTACTACAAAAATTTAATGCTGGATACCAGCCGACAGATACCTGGCGTCTCCAACGCATCGTCCAGTCGCGCAACGAACATGCTGTTCAAGTCACAGTACATGCACGAGCTTCACGATGGTCCCTACGGCTTGATGATGGCCACCGGCACTCCGATCTCAAACTCGGTGACCGAATGCTACACCTTCATGCGAGTTATGCGCCCTGACTTGCTGGAAGGTCTCGAAATTCAGAACTTCAACGACTGGATGGGCCTCTTCGGTGAAATCAAGCACGGCATGGAAATCAAGCCAGAGGGTGGCGGCTATCACATGAAGTCGCGCCTGTCCCGGTTCAAGAACATTCCGGAGCTTATCAAAGCTGTCCGTACGTTCATTGACTTCAAAAGTCGTGAAGACCTCAACCTTCCAACACCCAGCATTGTTGAAACGCAGGTTGTTGCCAAGCCTTCGCCAACGATGACCAATTTCATGAAATACATCGAAGCGCGAGCTCGGACGGTTCGCGCTGCAAAACAAGACGAACCCAGTGCAGCCGAGGAAATTGGCAAAAGACTGCGCGCGGCGGTGTATGGCGCCAACAATAAAACGCTGATTGATAAAGAAACCGGTGAAATTGATCCGGACATGATCGAAGAACCCACGGACGACATCATGCTGACCATCGCCACCGATGGTCGTAAGGCGTCACTCGACCTGCGCATGATTCATCCAGACCTTGAAGATTTTACCGGCTCAAAAGTGAATTTGTGCGTTCAAAAATGCTTTGAAATGTACACCCAGTATGACGAGCAGAAAGCGGCTCAACTGATCTTTTGTGACTTCTCAAGCCCCACCGGCAAGGGCATCTTTAACGTTTACGACGATATCAAAGTAAAGTTGATTGCCGCGGGCGTTCCGGCAAACGAAATAGCGTTTATACACGACGCCAAGACCGATGCGGATAAGGAAAAACTGTTTGCTCAGGTCCGGTCAGGCGAGGTGCGCTTCTTGCTTGGGTCTACACAAAAAATGGGCGTTGGCACCAACGTGCAGGAACGTTTGATCGCAATTCATCAACTCGATCCGCCTTGGAAACCTTCGGATATCGAACAACGACTCGGTAGAATGGATCGACAAGGAAATTCGTTTGAGACGGCTCACAACTTCACCTATGTCACCGAGGACAGCTTTGACCTGTTTATGTGGGAAACCCTTAACCGTAAGTTGAAGATGATCCGCCAAGCCATGCAAAAGCCTGAAGATTGCGCGCGTGAATTGGATGAAGAGGCCGAAATTGGTTACGAAGACATCCTGGCTGTAACCACCGGTAACCCTGCGATTCGTGAGTTTTTGGAAACCCGGGTTGCCCTGGACAAGTTCAAGCGAATGAGTGACAGCCACATTGACCAGCAAGCGGATCTGGCATCACGAATCAGCATTCAGGAACGAACGATCAACACCCAAGAAGCCTACGTTGAGGATAAGCGCAAGGAACAAGCGACCGTTAACGCCAATTTGCCGCTGCATATCGAATTTACCGGGCCTGCGCAGGGACTTCGTGACGGCTCCATGTGTACCGCTGGTGGCTTGGACGGGTTAACAGAGGCCATCGCTAACATTGCCGAGCGAGCCAAAACGTATCGAGAGGAAACGGTTGGCAAATTTGGCGGCCTGGATCTGGTGGTATCTCGGATGGGATCAGAGCCTGTTTTGCAGATCAAACGGTCTCACGGCAAAAATGAAACGGTATATCGATACCTCAGTCAGCAAGATTTATTCAACGCAAAACAAGACGCTGCAGAGGCGAAACTTGCTGGCGGTGCTTCCTCTAAGGAAGAAAAACCGACAGATGAAAACCGGGAAGCCGCAAAGGGTCTCCTTCGATACATCACCAAAATCGCTCGCAGCAATGGCATCGAACAAAGTGAGGAAGTGCTGGTAGCTGCAAAAGAAAATTTGGCTAATCTTCACAAGGATTTAGGGCAACCGTTCGCTTATGAAAATGAACTGACGGATACCCGCAATCGCTATGACGAACTTTCGATTGAGCTGGGTGACGCGATCGATGCCAGCAAAACCATTGACCCTACCCCGTTGGTTGATTTTGCAGCCCAAATACACGAGCAAACGGGCGCCTACCCCGGCCTGGAATCCGAGGCTCGCAGTTTGGCTACTGAACAGAGCTTTGCCGTCAAAGCTGGATGGGTTGATAACAATGATGATGGCATGGATATGGATATGGATATGGATATGGATGAAGATGATGACGATTTCGAACACGAGGATGACGACGAAGATAGTCTAGCTGTCGGATAAATGTGCTTTTTACTGTCGCCAGCCCCGTACTTGTTGTGAGTGCGGTAAGCTGGCGGATAAGCATTACATCAGGAACCATTATGCAAGAAAATACAGCGGTCGCCATTACGCCAGAAGCATTGCCGTTCCCAGAGGGTTTTCCAAACCCTTTGCTGAATACCGGCACTATGCAAATTATCGAAGACGCCCTTATCCTCCGGGCACATGAACAGGGCATCACCAATATTTGTGTCCACGGCGCCACACTGCCGGTTACCCAGGGCCTGCGCGCGGACGCTTTGATGCCCATTCTGACCGATTATCTGACGCACACCCTTTACCGACAGATGAACCTACTGTTTGACACCGATCTAATGGAGTCGTTGGTTGTAGAGCGCCTGGAGTCAATGGACCCTGAAAGCATGACGCTGAACGGTTTGCTCGAGACCCTGGAGCGCGACATTCAGCGCCCGCTGTTCTATAACGCCGCTAACGAGAACGCCTTGCTTGGATTTAAAACCCAAGTAAGCACTCTTGCGACAATACCGGCGTCCGTTACGCTGCTTTTAATGGACGCTGCCATTGAGTCTGCTCATAGCCTTTCACAAACACACCAGCTTAATCTTCACGGCGAACCTACGCTTGGCGATCTTGACCTAACGCCGGTCGTGGAAAGCTTGGAAGCCCAGAATGTTAATCCCCGGGTTGTTGTTCCTCAAAATCTTCATGCGCGTCTGCGCGATCTAACCGACCGATTAACGAACGAAAGTCGGAATATGAAGTTGGATAGTGAAAAACAGGCTCACAATGCACCAACCACCAATGAGCCGGCATAACACTGGAGCTTTCGATGAACGTTTTTGAAGAAGTTGAAAAGCTATCTGAACGTGGCAAAAAAGCGAATGGCGCTTCCTACGCATCGCTGAGCACGCTGCGCATAGTTAGCAAAGTATTGGGTGGCGTCCTTCATCACAGCGAGGGGCTGTCCCCACGCGAGCTGGAAACCCACGCACAAGCCATGTTAGCCAGAGTCGGCCAGCAAACCACTGACCTCTTTCATAAGCTGGACATGCCCGCCGAAAGCTTTGCCCTGGCATCCATTACCGGCTCAGTTGCCGAAACGATCAGCGAGCATTATCGCCGCATTGGCCCGAAGGCGCTTGAAATGGATTGGTCTTCCGTCCTTGCCAATGCCGCCAGCATGGATGGCATCTGGAAGGAGCCGTCATTCACCAATTCAGGTGGCAGCGTTGAGTTTCGGCGTTCCATGGCGATGATGAACTCACTCTCACCCATGATCAGCGCCTTTCAGCGGTTCAGTTACTTTCACTCCGATCAGGAAGCTGTCATCAAGGATGTCGGTGAGATGCTGTGGCGCACAACCGATGAGTCCATTCAAGATTCGCCCGTAGCCCTTGAAATGGATGAACCGGAACGCGAAATGCTCCGCACAAACCTGCTCAAACGAGCAGGCGAACTTTACGCGGACAGCTGGGACAGCCTGGCGCCACAAGCGATGGCCACCTACAAAGAGAGCCCAACTGACCAACGCAGAACCTGGATGACAGAAGGTTACCCGCTGAATGAGGTTAACGATCGCTTTCGGGGTCAGTACCGAATGCTTGAACAAGCGTTGGATGTAAGCCTGAAAGTTCATTTTGAACACGACCAGCACCAGCCTGCCGGCCCGCATGTAGGGCCCAGCTAAGGATATCCCCGGCGCGATTACGGATGATTGCGCCAACTCTCCACAAGAATACGCCCCATCGTCCTACTATCGCCTGTCATATCGTATAATCAAAAAACTAACGATTAACAGGTATCCGGCGATAATGTTTGATCTACCACCACCGACTGTTCCACCCAACGCACCTTCAGCCATGATCGTTCAGCTGGAACAACCCAGTGAATTGACGCGAGCTTGCGTCACGGCTATCACCTCCCGATACGGCGTCAATCCCGTTGTCATGAGCGTCATCCACAAGGTTGAAGGCGGATACTCCGGTGCACGCATTAAAAACACCAACGGTTCGTATGATTTAGGTTTCAATCAGATCAACACGATTCACATGCCGCAACTGTCTCGGTTCGGGCTCACTGAGAAGATGGTCAAAAACAACAACTGCGTAAATCTCGCGGTGGCTGCTTGGTATGTTCGCACTGTGACGGTTAATCAGAAAATTAGCGACAAAGCAGGGTTTTTCAGGGCCATCGCCCGGTATCACAGTAAAAACGAACCCCACATTTCGGTTTATACCGGAAAACTCATAAAGGCGTACGAGCAACTGGTCGCCGATTACGGAGTTGGTCAACCATGGCAATGAATCCCCAGAAAGGTGGGAGCCAGGGCGGCTCCGACCCTCAGATGGACAGCATGATTTTCGGGGTCGTGATGTTCGGGACCCTGTACCTGATGTGCTGGCTGCTCTGGAAGTCCAACAACGAGATCATTCTGAGCATCCTTTTTCAAGCGGTCGGGTTTATGTCGAAGGGACTCCAGTACGTTCCTTGGGTATTCCCAGACAAATACGCTGACAACTTCGGAAATTGGGCTATCAGTCTTCAGGTGGCCATCCCCGGGAATTACGGCTGGCCGGCCGCCCAGCAAATGATTGGCGTGATCACCCATACGCTGTCGTTGGTTTTTGTGCCGCTCATTATCCTGCGGGTTAAGCTTCTGCGCCGCACTCATGTCACAAACAAATTCGTACGGTATTTTAACCTGGACAAGCTCAAGGCCATTAACGCCAGTCGCTATGCAGCTGTTGCTTCTGTTCAGCACGAAAACCTCTTAAAAATTCCGGTACACGAAGGGCCGCTGGCAACAGCTCGATC
>Ga0209414_1001016_pt1 | contig 13473 bp, 13 predicted proteins | sample LakVidmifraction_4_FD_181154 | JGI IMG/M metagenome (GOLD analysis project Ga0209414, IMG submission 181154) | Hypersaline microbial communities from Lake Vida, Antarctica - Brine Hole Two &gt;0.2 micron (SPAdes) (version 2) | ecosystem: Environmental > Aquatic > Non-marine Saline and Alkaline >... | reverse complement strand
ACTTTGCATGGTCAAAACATCCGTAAGCCATGACGGACTGTCCTCACTACAGCTTATCGTAGCCACCGCTAGTTCTGCACGGACGGGATAAGTCTGTAGCCACAATAGATTGCGTGCTAACGGATTGACATAATAATAGCCCGCTATCGCAAAGACAGCCATTATTAACAATACGATTATAAAGTCGACCGCTTTAAGATTCCGAAACATAGCTATTTACTTATAGGCATATAAGGTAGGTAATAGAATATTAGACAAAAAAATAAACCAAGCAAAAGCTTGGCTTATTTTCAACCGAATGAATGCAGTTACACTAACTCTCTAAATTGGAGTACGAACTGCGCTAATAGCAGTCAAAGCGGTAACCGTTTTGCAGCCTGCAGGAACCAACCCAGCCTCTGAAATAATAGTTTCACAAGACCAGCCGCCAGGAATGTGACCAGCCGTAACCTGAGCTGCGGTAAGAGTAGTACTATTACGATGCCACTGCATTGTCTTACCGCTTAATACAGATGAAGCACCTGAGGCGAACGTGCCTGAGATATTCGCACTACCAGTAGTAGGTGCGATCAACACAGTGGGTTTATGATTGCCGACTCCTTGAGCAGCAATAGCATTACCAGTATAAGTACCAGCCACACCTAGTAAACTGGTTTCAGGTGCATCAAATGCACATTCATTGGCATCAAATAGGCATATATCCACCATGGTTTTTAAACCACCGAGTTCAGCCATTAGCCGAGTGGTCTGCGCCTTAGCCACATAGTTCTGATACTGAGGAACCGCAATCGCTGATAAAATACCGATAATAGCGACAACAATCATTAGTTCGAGTAGGGTAAAGCCTTTTTGATTGTTCATAAGAGCTCCTTGGGGATAAGGTGATGACAGGTTGATTAATACACCATTCAGCGGCAGCAACTGTCTATCAATTATAAATATGGTGGGTGTCAGTCGAGATTAATAATTTAACTTGCTGACTTTCTTGTTATTGTTGTTGCATACATCATGCCAACCCCAGTTATAAGCATAAAAAAAGCCAAACGGCGACGTTTGGTTTGTTGGGTAAGGTACTGGGAAAGATGCCCAGCCTACGTTTGCTCTACGACTATTATCTACCATAGCTGGTATCCATATACCCAAAAACGCGGTGGGTTACGCAGTGTATCCGGTAAAAAAGAACTGGTATTGGTAAACAAGTAAATAAACCAGATAGTAAGTGCTAAGTAGAGAATCAACAGTAAAATATTATCTGTCAGTAAGCTGTTTAGCACACCTTAAAGCTCTCATGATTTCTTTAGTTGTTTTCCAACTTCGTAGTTTTATACCATAAAAGACTATTGCACCTATAGCCAATAAATAAGGTTTGTTTCTTACAAAGCAGTTCTCTCCAAACTTAAAATGTATATGAAACAAGTTTCTAAACATATAGAATGCTTTCCAAGAATTAATGGCACTCGACTGATCAAAAGGTAATTGTCTTACTAACTTGGCATCTCTAACCGCCAGGATAGAGATGCCAAGTTTTCTAGCGCGTAAGGCATAATCTACGTCATCGTAAAAAATAAAATATTTAGGCTCTGGGTAACCTATAACATCAATAACTTCTCTTTTAATCATAAACCCTTCAAATGCTACGTTTTCCACTTCTACTACAGGTGGCATATCTTCACGACTTTTATATTTATCACTTATAGCCATTCTTTTAGGGTTCAAATAAAATGGGTTAGACAAGTTGTATTTCAAAGCGGCTCTTTCTACTATCCCGCCGTCTTTGTATTCACGCACCGCAATCATACACGGATGAGCTACGTTCATTAAAGCTTCTAGGCAGTTCGGATCAGGGAACACATCATCATCCATAATAAAAATCCACTCATAACCCTGCTGATGAGCAAAACGTATACCAGTATAAAACCCACCTGCGCCTCCGGTATTGACGTCATTATGGATAACTGTTAAAGGTAGTATTCCTTCATATTCATCCAAATATTGAGCCGTAAACCCGTCCGTCGAAGCATTATTGACTACTATTACACTATCTATTGGATAACTCTGCGCCTCAAGACTCTCTAAACTCTGGTTTAATAGCTTGCATCGGTTATAGGTAACGATGACAATAGCAAGTTGGCTTGTTTTATCCATTGTAATCATAGTAGTCTGCCTAAAAGCTATACTAAGTTTGTGACAATAATATTTGAAATATTCCTATCGATTCAAATTAAAATTGGAAGCTAATTTAAATTACTTGCTGGTAAAACGCTTTGGGAATTCGTTCTAATTCGAAAGCCTTAGTTAAGGCTTCTGCTGTCTGCAAAGCTTCTTTGATAGTGACATCCATATCTAAATAACGATAAGTACCCAATCGTCCCACGAAAGTCACACCATTAGTCTTCGTCGCTAAGTCAACATAACGCTTTAGCAATACCTTATCTTCAACCAGCCGAATCGGGTAATAAGGAATATCCTCTGACTCACACTTGCGACTATATTCTATATAGCAAATACTTTCTGTATGTGTTTCCCAAGGCGCAAAATGCTTATGCTCTGTAATACGCGTAAAGGACTCACTTTCATCACAATAATTAATGACTGCATTACCTTGTAGGTCACCAGTACCATAAAAGGGTTTGAAATCTAAGGTACGATAAGCCAATTTACCTAAGCTATGATCAAAATAAGCATCGAGTGGCCCAGACCATATAATATGATCATAATCAGCCTGCATACTAGTTTTGAATGACGTATTTAAATATACAACGATAAGTGAATGTTCAAGTATATTCGCTACTATTTGAGAGTAGCCAAATTTTGGCATACCTTGATATTTATGATTAAAATAGTTGTCATTATAATTAAAGCGAACAGGTAAACGTTTAAGAATACTAGCAGGCAACCTACTAGGGTTAACACCCCACTGCTTAATAGTGTAATGTTTAAAAAATGCTTCATATAGTTCTTTACCTACAAAACGTAACGCTTGTTCTTCAAAAGTTTGTGGGTCAGTAATACTAGTTTCAGCTTGCTGTTCAATAAACTTTTGGGCTTCACTAGGTCCGAGGGTTTGACCAAAGAACTGATTAATAGTATGCAAATTAATAGGTAGAGAGTAAACCTGGCCCCCTGATACGGCTTTAACCCTATTGACATATGGCATCATTTCACCGAAACGACTTATATACTGCCAAACCTTAACGTTGTCAGTATGAAAGATATGTGGACCATATTTATGTACCATCACATCGGTCTTAACATCGCGATAGGTATGACAATTGCCAGCAACATGCTCACGGCTATCAATGACGGTAATTTCATATCCGGCATTAGCAAGTTCGCGCGCAATAACTGCTCCTGAAAAACCGGCACCTACAATAAGAATTTTTTTCATTGGCTTATTAAATCACCCCAAGTGATTACTTAATATAGTTTCTATTTAAAGTGTTTTGGCACTCTTTGCTCTATTGGTGGCAGCTGCATATAATTACCATAAAGTTGAGATAGATAGCTCTCATAACTGCGTGGAATCGGTAGTTTCAACCCTTCGAAACTCTTGAAGATTAAATCTGTATAAACATTCTCCTGAAAATACTCTTTTTCACCCCAAGCACCAAAAATATTACCTATATAACCCTGTTGTTTTAGGCTTTGATCTAATAATTTTTGCTTAGATATATCTTGCAAATGATCTAACAGCAAATTAGGTAAAAAATAAAATAATGCTTTTAAAACTAACTTATTTAATTTACCTCTGTTTTCTGGTGCTCTACGTAGAACACAGGCATGATAAATATTGGCAAAAAAACGAAGCTTTTTTTGTTGTAACTTGGTGCTTGGTACATAATCAAGAGCAAAAACATCAATAGTAGGAGATGATGCAAAGTTAGACTTATCTTTTGAAAAGCGAAGATGACCAACAGGAGCATCAGGAATTATATGATTTTCCGCATATTCATAGGTGTAGCTTTGAAGGGTTGCAAGCAGTTTTTCAGCAGTGTCATAGTCTTGCCGTAAGATACCAACATCTATATCATCATCCCAAGGTATAAATCCCTTATGACGAATCGCGCCTAGGACACTACCACCTAGTAAGGTATAACTAATATTATTTGCCTTAAATAGCTCATCAACATCCGTTATCATTTGAACTGCTTGCAATTGAAATGCGCGAATGTTGTTCATAATTTCTGGCTGTTTAAGTCTTTTTTAATCTGAGTAGAGCTTACTTCAGGAGTTCGAGGTAGATATATCACTTCACAGCCTTCAGCTTCAAGCCAATCGAACTTTCCTTGCCAGTCATGGCCAATGACAAAGGTATCTATATCGTAGCGATGTATATCATCCCTTTTTTGCTCCCAACAAGTCTCTGGAATAACTAAATCTACAAACCTTATTGCTTCTAACAGCTGCTTGCGCTTACCATAACTAAAGTAGCAGGCTTTGTTCTTTTCATTTGCATTAAAGTCATCAGTAGATAAAGCAACTATTAAGTAATGCCCTAACGTTTTCGCTCTCTTCAAAAGGCTAATATGACCATAATGCAACAAATCGAAAGTACCATAAGTAATAACTCGTTTCATTGAAGCACCTAATTATTAATTAAATTTATAGTTATAAGCAATTTGAACCTATTTTTTAAAGGTAGCCTTTAAATCTTGAAGTAAGTAAGCTGCTCTAAATTGATTCTTGCTACAAAGCCAAGACAATACTTTATAGTCAAACCTTAAGGTTACTTTCCAAATATAATCATTAGACTCAGGATAGGTTTTCTGCCATAACTGATCATCACGCATGTTTTTATTTAAAATAATTAGTAACTTTGAGTATATTTTATAAAAACTAATAAGATTCTGATATTCTTCGATACTATCCTGTTGCTGTAAGAAAAATATAATCTCGTTGGTAACTGCTAATTTATCATAAAACGACTTAAGGTTATGGTTACTTGTAATTGAATTAGAGTTCAGTTGATTATAATGATATAAAGGCCTATTAATCTGTACCACTTTATTAGCTAAATAAACCAGTTTAAAAGTGACATACAAATCATCACATAATGAAACTCCACTGGGAAAACTAATATTATTATCTAAATATAGTTTTCGTTTAACCAGCTTATTCCAAAAATAATTCATATAAGTAGGCATGATAGCAAATGCATTAACTGCTTTATTTTTATCTAATGGTATGGAATAGGATATAACTTCAGTGTTACTTACTGATTCAAGGTAATAGTCACAGCACACGATATCGGCTTTTTCATCCTTCGCTTTTTTATACAATAAGCTTATCATATTAGGTTCAATCCAATCATCAGCATCAACCTGAATGATATAATCGCCTGTAGCGTATTTCATACCCACGCCTCGTGTGGCTCCGGATCCTAAATTAGATTTATTACGGATTATCTTTATATCTTTTTTTCTATTAGGGTAATTGTCTATAACTTCCTCTAGTTGTTCTATACTATTATCTGGCGAATAGTCATCAACAAAGATATATTCTATATTGATAAAGTCTTGCTCAAACAATGAGAGGGCACACTTTTTAATATACTTATCAGTCTTGTATACTGGAACTATTATGGAAACATCATAAGCCATAATTACTACACCTTTAAAAGCTATCCAACTATCTTAGCTTTCTTATATCAAAATAATATTTAATTGACTATACCTAATATTTATTTGTATCTTTTTATAGGCTTTATTTTTTTAAGGAAGCTTTTAGTTTTAATAGCAATATTTATTACACCTATTTTTTTTAATAAGATAACTGAAAGTCTATCATTATTTTTTTGACGTACATTATTATTATCAATAAGTGTCTCAAAATTAGTATTTACACTGATTATGGGTGGGCAGAGTGCATATACATTTATAATATTACTGTCAGATGTGTAATGATCGATAGGTTGATATATAGTATCTAATTCGTCTAATAATTTTCTTGCACCTTCTTTACTTATGAGATATCCATATGTGCCAAAACCAAAACTTGCCAAACGATTTAAAGTAAATTTTGATGTTATGTCATGTTTATCCCAAATACTGATAGGAGAACTAATACCTCTAGTAATATCCTTATGATGTCCAAGTAGCACTAGCTCCCAAGGTACAAAACACTCTTCTATCCCATCAATAGCTTTATGGATATTATCACTTATAGTTATATCATCCTCTAAAATCAGAGCGTGAGGTATATTGTCGTTTATAATTTTTTGGTATATTTTCTTATGACTAAGTGCACAACCTAACTCACCTAAAAGTAGTTTGCGACCAAACAGATTTTCTGCTCTATAATGATTAGAGCAACTATCTATATCACTAGTTGTAAGGCTTTTCCCGACAACTGCCTTAATAAATATCGGATGTAATCCGTGCTGTTGACATAGAACCTCCATATAACTACGTCTATCTTTTGACTCATGTAAATTTATAATAAATATAGACGAGATATTTTTTGATGATTTACTAAGCATTTTTCTTAATAACACTCCTTATGTTATTTTTTATTTTTAAGCCAACTAAACTTAGTAAGGAAGGTTCTTTAATCCAAGAAGCCTGCCAATGATGAATAGCATAAGTATTGGACGTAATATCTTTATATAAGAGTTCTTTACGTTTACTATTATAAAGATAATAAGGATAGAAGTAATCTTCAGCAAAAAAATAAACACCATTAACTATAGTATTCTTTTCGGGCAGCATCCCTATCGCTTCATTAATTATATAGGGGATTGTGATAAATGGTTCATTTCTTATAACTCTTTTCTCCATAATGTCCATTGCCCTCCTAATCATTTCGCTATTTGGTTCAAATCCAATAATACCAGCATTGATAAAATTATCACTTTCGAAACCTAGAAACCCTTTATACCCTAATAATGGATCTAGTGGTTTAATTAGCTCCATATCAGTATCTAAGTAGATACCACCATAATGGTATAAAGCATACAATCTTACATAATCAGCAGCGAATGCCCACATTTCTTTTTTAAGCGCGATTTTTACAACAATATTATTAACTGGAGAGTTAGTTTCATCCCATTTAATAAAATTAAAGTCGTCAGCATATACTTTCCAAGTTTGCATACAGTCGATAATTAGAGGTGAGTAATCTGTCTCACCAAACCAACAATAATGAACTATTTTAGGTATCATTTATTTGTCTCTAATTTAGTAGATATATTCATCTTTTTATTTTAATTTTGATATACATTAAATATCCCAGCCCAAATCCCAATAGAAAATACTTTCTGTTTAAGGATTGCATATATATATCTGATAGATTAGCTTTACCAATAAGCTTAAATTTAGTATAAACAGCATCATTTTTTATTCTTTGTTTAAAATTTTCTTCATGAAAATTTAATTCATTAAAATATATCGAACTACTGATAGGATTTTCTACCATTAACTGATTATACTTAGATGACAAGCCATCTATTTGATAATCTCTTATTCCTAATATACTATTAAAGCAGCAAAATAAATATTTCTTCGAAATACGATTATACAATACAGCTTCAGTAATAAAATTTTCGTTAGGTTGTATAGGAAAAGCATAATTTTTTAGTATCTTACTTTGAAATAAGATACCTTTATCTCCACTTACTTTATGTTTATGATATAAATCGTAAAAACTTGAAAAATTTATCTGTGGTAGTGGTGTTCCAATGATATTTCCTTGTAGGTCACAATCTAAGAAAACAATCCCTGCACAATTATTTTTGCTATGTACTTCTAGAGAGTTCCAAACATAATCTAGTTCTTCTAAAGCATTAGACTTAAGCTGATCATCCGAATCGATACACATAAAAAGTACAGAATCAGCATTGTTTATACCAACATTATAAGCCGCTTGTTTACCGGAGTTATTCTGATAAATGTACCTAATCTTAAAATTACTTTCATACTGCAACTGTTCTATATAATCTTTTGTATCGTCGGTAGAACCATCATCTACGACTAACCATTCAAAGTCAGTAAAAGTCTGTTGTTCAAGCGACTTGTACAGACGTGCTAATGTATGAGCACGATTATAGGTAGGCGTAAATATAGTAAATTTCATCTTCATTCTTATTTAGTTAGCGAAAGTCATAAACTAATAAAAGCATCCCTCACTTTTTAAGTTAATTCCAGGTATAAATAATTTTCAGGTAAACCACATAGGAAAGCTATTGTCTAATTCATCATTAAGGCTTCCAAAGCCTTACACAGAACACAAACGGCAATAGTCTTTTGCCACTAATTATTAACCTCTTCTAACTATCTCGCCCCAAACCCTGTCACCATCGTCTGGATCGTCTTAATTACAATCAATAAGTCCAAAGTTAACGAAAAATTCTTGATATAAAAGAAGTCATGCTCAAGCTTAACTTTAGTCTCGTCCTCATCGCTAGCATAACCATGCATCACTTGTGCCCATCCTGAGATGCCAGGTTTGACAATATGGCGATAGCGATAAAAGGGAATAGTTTCATTAAATTGCTCAACGAAGCTGAGCTGCTCAGGCCTTGGTCCAATTAGGCTCATCTCACCTTTTAAGACATTGATAAATTGTGGTAATTCATCAAGGCGAGTTTTTCTAATAAAGCACCCAAATTTTGTCACTCTCATATCGACCTCAGAAGCCATCTTCGCACCTTCTTCTTCTGAACTAGAGACCATGCTGCGAAACTTATACATGGTAAACAGTTTACCACCTTGGCCGATGCGTTGCTGCGTAAATATAACGGCATCACCACTATCACGGCTTTCCCATTTTATTCCTAATGCCACTAGTAGCGCTATAGGTATAACAATTGGGGCACTTATTATTATAACCGCTGTATCCATTACCCGTTTTATTAATAGATAGCTCTGCGAAGGTAGTAATGAGCCAAGATTATTTTCATACAAATGCTTGATAGGCAGCCGCCCAGTCAAAGATTCTTGGACTTGCAGGACATTATAAACAGGAACCCCTCGTAGTGCCGTCTCTGCTAACAGCCGCTCACATTCTGCTGGCAAATTCTTATCTGCTAAATCAGCAACGACCGCGTTGAAAGGTAAGCGTTGATTCTCAATTAATTCAAAGCCTTCAGTTAACTCAACCCAGCGTACATTATTGATATTCAATAAGTCATGACAGCGACCTACCGGTACATAACCTATTACAATTTGAGTGACTGCTCGTAAAATAATCTGTGATATAAAGCAAAATACTACTCCTAGCGACGCACTGAACACTAGATAATAAACAGAATAAGGTAGACGAAATATTAATAATGTAAGTCCTACTATTAACCCCATACCCAGTAAAGTAGGTAAAACCGTCACCATGGACTTCTGACCAGGGAACTGAGTCAATCGATCAAGACCTATTAGAGTCAATATAATAGCAACACTACTCGCGATAACGCTATTGAACTGCGTAAGCAGTATATTATCAGTGGCAATATACTCCCCAAACAGTACTAGCGCTGGCAATATAGAGACAACCAACCAACCTACCAGTATTCGTATGCTCAAATATTGCCATAAATGCCGCTGCATATTATTTATTTAACCCTTAATCACTTAAAATACGTAACGATTTGGATTGTGCTTTTGCCAGCGCCATGCATCTGACACCATCTCTTTTAAGGTCCTTGCAGCTTTCCGGTTTAGCTCTATATGGAATTTTTTTGATTAAGCATCCAAATATGTAACCCTAAATGTTCTGATAGATACTCCATATGCTTTGTCATTTTGAATAATATGACAAGATCGCTCAAAAGTAACTTTACTGCTATTATTAAATTCTATAATTATACGAAATTATGTTCGTTAATCACTTTTTTGGCTCTTTACCCATGTCACGTATTCATTATATATATTTACAAAATTATCGGGGTCTTCTATAGCAAGGTTGTATAGCGCTAACGTAGCGTTGTCACATTTTACAGTCTCTGAAGTGAGTAGGCACGCCGCCTTAAACATCGTCAACGCTTTATCGGGTTGGTTATCGTAAACCAATAATTGACCATAAGAGAATACATTGTATTGAGAGAAATCCATAATCAATATACGGTCAAATAGCCCTAACTTTTCTGACAACATACTTTGGTCTACAGAGATCACCGAAGATAGGTTCATCTCACCATAATTGGTGAAGCCAAATATTGGTACGTCATAATTATCATGAACCTTGCCATCTGCCCCAATGTTATTGGTATCCAGATTGTACTGATAAAACAAATAGCCAGATTTAAGGTAATTATAGGAATAATATACTGATAGGGTCGCTAATAACACACATACGGCAGCAATCGTTCTGGGTATCGAAGAAGTAAGTTTTGGGAACCTATAATGTTTCTGCTCAATTAAAGCTATGAATATGGCAAAAACTACTAGATAGCGAAAATACCATAAAGGATACTCAGAAAATGAGTACAAAATGCTAGCCACTACAAATGCCAAGGCCATCGCACTGACCGCCGAGTGTTTGAAATGTAGAGCTCGAAACAATACCCATATGAGCGGCAACAAACACAGCAAACCTAAGATGCCAAGCTCGCTGGCAATCTGGAATATCACCATATGTGCATCGTTGCTAAAGGTGAACCACTTGAGTTCCTCTACATGAGGAACTCCAGCGTAAATATAGTTCGTCCAACCAGCTCCCACCATTGGACTGTCTTGGAAGATCAGCCAAGCTCTATGAATGAGAGACAGTCGCTGGTCATAAAAGCCACCTTCATTGATGCGACTTACGGCACCTAGTACTGATACTTCATGGGGAGCCAATTGTGCTAGTGCCAAACCACCACTCACATAGCACCCAAAAAACAACACTAACATGGCCACACTTTTTTTAACTTTTATACTTAATACTTGAGCTTGAGAAAAGTAAAAAACCAGTATAGCCGCTACCGCCATAATCACGTTAGCTCGGCTCTTAGTCAAAGCGATCCCCACAGCAAACAGTCCAAATAGCCCTAAAAGAGCAAATTTTTGGATATTCCAGGGTTTGTTATGAATTTGATATAACGTAAAGCATATTCCCAACACAAAAGCATAGGCGGCGTGATTGGTTTGGCCAAAATTACCATCCATCCGACCATCAATTGCCGCCAATCGCGTTACTGGCCAATTATGCCAAGTAATCTGATAGTCAAATACCTGCATAATTTGAATCGCAAACGTAATGATCAAAGTGGCATAAACAAACCCACTTAGTACATTCAAAAATTGCGTTTTGTCCTGAATATTGCTAGCAATGATACTTGCTAACGCTGCCAAGGATAAACATAGCACTGGGAAGACTAGCGCATCGGGATAGCGGATGTGATTCAATGTAGGCTGAATCAGAATAACAACGGCCAGCGATAACCATGTCAATATAGACACACTAAAATACTGAGGTTTTTGTTTAAGCAACCAAAGCGCACAACCGATCGCAATTAAAGCAAAGGACAATGCATTAGTAAGGAAGTCATGCCCATAAGGTGAATGAACAGGAATGATATAGCCTAAAATACTCATCCCGATACACAGTATGAAGAAAAGATTGGTCTTTTGCTGAGCTAGCACGCTTGGATTATCCCTGTATAAGCTTTTGAATGGTATAACTTAATTCATATAAATGAAAACTAAGACAAAAAAGAAGAGGTCAATTGACCTCTTCTTTTTTATTATTTTAGAACTAAAGGCTCATTATTTTACTGCAGATGGAACATAAGTAGCATCAATAGTACCACTAGCTTGCTTGAGTGAACCGTTAACAGTTTGATTAAGGATAAGATTCTTACCATTAATCTTGCTAGAAATATCTGTGCCAGCAGTACCTTCGCCATAAGAAATCGTAATTTGACAGCCGTTAGAGTCACCAGCAGTCGCAGCAGCAACCTCAGTAGCAGTAAGTGGAGTACCTCCTATTACTGCTTTACTGTATTTACCCATGGCTGAATCTGACTTATCACCGGCCTCACATGAATTTGTAGCTAAATTAGTACTGATAGCAGTTTTTAAGCCACCTGCCAAACTAATACCTTCTGACGCTTGAGATTTAGCAATATAGTCTTGATAAGCAGGAATAGCAATCGCTGCCAAGATACCGATAATGGCGATGACGATCATTAGTTCGATTAAGGTAAAACCTTTTTGAGCGTTCATAAGAACTCCTTTGGGATAAAATAACGACAGTATCATAAACGCTCATTAGCGTATTGGCAACTGTCTGCCAGTTATAAATATTGTGGATGACAGCCGAGGTTAATAATTTAACCTTCTGACTGGTTTAATGTTATTGTTGCAGATAATGTGCCAACTTTTTGACATTATTAGGTAATTTCTTAATAGATAAGCGTCATAACCTTTAACTTAAGAGTCATATTAGATTTTTATACCATTAATAGTAGATATTAGTACAGGACCACTCTACTTGGGTACCTATTGAGACAGTATTTATCGTTTTCTAGTTATTATTGATGATGATGATTTCTGTTTATTGACCAATGTTGCCTATTCGTTGCTGCAAATTGTCACTTTAGGTAAGTTGTAAGCGCTTATCGTAACTCTACCTGACGTTTTTTGTCAGACGTGCTCTAGATATTATAGCTTAGGATTAGTTCCAGTTATTGCCTGTACAGGGTGTAATTGCTGTTCGGCATTTCACCCCTTGATGACTCAAAGTGAGATTACCATCATTTTCCATTTGGCCATCTTCGGGCGTGGCTGTGATTGTCCATAAAGAAGTAAGCGGGTCAGGCGTAAAACTGACATTATAAAGGGGATTCTGCTTTGGATAGTCGCCGCCCAATCCTGTGATTAATGCATTGCTATACGTTCCTTGTGCCAGTTTGCGGCTTTGAATTTGGGCGGCAACATTCTGTAGTTCACTCATCATATCGACGCGTTTAGTCTTAATAACATATTGCTGATAACTGGGATAGGCAATGGCGGCGAGTATACCGATGATAGCGACAACTATCATCATCTCAATCAGGGTGAAGCCACGCTGTGGCGTAGCTAAATCAATCTGTCTCTTATTCAATATTCCCATTACCAGTCCTTCTGTCCATCACCGCAATCAGTGGCAGCGATAGTTATTGCACTTGTGTTTTGACAGCGTAGTCCCGTACTGGCTAATAGGATATTGTTAGCATTTTTGGTAATCCCTGTGGGGTTAGGTTCGGCTAGCATCTTCCATGTCCTACCTGTGACGTTATCAGCTGCGTCGGGATCAGCTGTCGGTACTAGTGAAGTCGCAGTAGTCGAAGCACCATCGACGAGGGTAATTTTATAGCGATAGTTGCTAGCGGTGCTGCCATCTGGTACATACACGGTTTTATTGGTCGTCGGTGAGTCTGCATAGCTATAAGTGATAGTGCCAGTACCACTGACGTTTTGTGGCTTAAAGCCCTGATAAGTCAACGCTTTGGCTCGCCAACGCTCTAGCTGTATCTGCAATTGCAACATTTTAGCCTGTGCTTCACGTTCAGCGTTCATG
>Ga0209414_1001015_pt1 | contig 13499 bp, 2 predicted proteins | sample LakVidmifraction_4_FD_181154 | JGI IMG/M metagenome (GOLD analysis project Ga0209414, IMG submission 181154) | Hypersaline microbial communities from Lake Vida, Antarctica - Brine Hole Two &gt;0.2 micron (SPAdes) (version 2) | ecosystem: Environmental > Aquatic > Non-marine Saline and Alkaline >... | reverse complement strand
GTAATTATGATTCACGCGTGAAAGCCTCATACACGGACAAGCGCGGCCAAGAAAACTATGAACAGACTCTGATCGACCGCGCTAACACCGCCTCGGATCGGACGTACAAGCTCAAAGAACGTGACCGCGTAGAAGAAGAACGCCTGGCAACCAAAGACCTGGACAGACTCACAGGCATGACGGCCAGTAACTTTGCAGCGACTCGTAAGGGAAATGATGAACAAAGAACTCAGATCGCTACTAACTTAGGTATGACCATTACCAACGGTGCGCCTAACGTAAAGGACGCGACACCGGAACAGCGTGCGGAACTGAAGAAACGTACTGCTGATATGCAGGGCGTGAACCAAGGTGAAATTGTTAAAGAGTACGCCAATACACTCAATGCTATGGGTGTTACGGGCGAACAGTACACAACCCGTATGGCTGAATTGAAATCCCGCTTAAAGACGCAGAATGACTTGGGCGATGCTGAAGCACTGCAATTGAAGGGCAGAGTGGATAGTGCCCAACAAAAGGCAGACACCGAAGAGGCGTATGCAAACGAGGACTTCAAAAGAGCGTCCGGTGCCAACGGGTTCGTCGCATTGGCCGGTCAAGATCCCAACGTGGTGGGTGCGTCGATTATCGAAAGCATCAACGATGAAAGTTTTGGTGCTGATGCAGGTTATTGGTGGGGCAACAGTTCTGCAACCAACAGGGAAAATATAACAAATTCAGTCAGTGATGCCTTGGCGGGTAATATTACTGGGCCTGACGGCGCCAAGCTCAGTGCTTCCGAAGGTATGGTACGTCAAGCGTTTACGGCTGCTTTTCAAAGTGACGACCCAGCCGGTACGTTTGATGACATTTTGTTGGGTATCATGCAAAAGCCTGAGAACATTCAGCAAGCCGTTGACGCTGAAACCATGATAGACGAACACCGTAAAAACCTTGCCAGTATTGAAAACCGCCGTGTTTTGTCAAGCGAGTTGTACACACTGCAAGCCAAGCAAAGCAGTGGTTTACCGACACAAACACAGCGGGAGTTTAACGCTACCATTGATCGAACCATTACAGCGGATATGAGTAAAAAAGAACAAGAGGACGTGATTCGTGCCGCAGGCAAAGAAGCACGGGCCAAGACTAAAAAAGATCAAACAGTTGAAGACGCGGCTGAAGCTAAAGCGACTAAAGAAGCAAAGGCTGTGGAGAACCTAGATAGGGTGTTAAAACCTAAGCCGGTTGTTGATGGTTCTGCTGATGCGGGAATGTCAGGTAATAATGCACAGACTCTACAGAGTAGGATCATTGCAAATAGTCGCCAAGAAAGTCAGGCAAATTACACAAAGTCATTAAATGAGTCTGAAGCAACGCTTAACGAACTAATCAACAATAACGAACTTACAAACCTGGGTAAAAACGAAAAGGCTGCGTTCTTAATTCAGTTTGGTGATTATTTAAGGAATATGAAACCTGAAACGATTAAAAAGTTATCAGGTCAGATAGGTCCAAACGTTATTAAAGAAGCCTTGGAAGACCCCACTAAAACAAGTGAGTCTTTACGACAAACAGCAATGAAGCTATTGGACTTCTCTAATTAAATGAAATAAGTACCAACTGGTTATTGTTATGCTGTGGACATAATTGATAACCAGTTGGGAAACACTATGTCTGAATTTGACCTTGATGGGTATTTTGCTAATAAAGATTTGGCACTCGCTACAGAAGACCCCGCAGCATTTAATAGTCTTGCAGGTACTGCCGATAATAAACGCGCTGAATCTGAAGCAAGGGCCCAAAAGAAATTAGAATCCCTTAATGCGTTGAAACGTCAGCGTGAAGCCAGTGAAAAAGCGTATGAAGACTCTTGGGTAGGTAAAGCCGGTCTTGATCCAGACGGTGTAGCCGGTAGTGTTACAAACTTGGGTGCGTCTATTGCTTCAGGTACAACTCGTATAGCAGGTGATTTAGTAACACTGGCTCCTGATTTGATGACCGGCGCCCAAGACATATTAACTCCTGATGCCGTCACTGAAGCGTACAACCGTAAGCAAGTGGGTGAATCTACAGAAGCCGATGAATTACTTCTTAATCAAACAGGTTTTGAGCCTACAAGTGGCACAGAAATTACAAACGGTGTGTATACCGGTGAAAAGATAGACGCACCTACGTGGAATGAACGGTTTGCAAGTTCACAATCCAAGCGTGAATGGGCGGCTGACACATCGGACTCTTTTGACTTCTCTTCAATCATTGAACCCAGTAAGCGTGCCGGACTGTCAGACGATTTGGCATCTGGTTCATCCAAAGGTTTGTCCAACCTAAAATCTGCACTTAAAGCCTACGATGACGGTGAGATGTTAACGGCCGTAGCAGATGGTGTATCCGGCCTGGCGTCATTGTTGGTAAACGCAGGTGATGCTGTTCTTCGTAACCCAGGCGCCGTTGCAGAGTACGCGGCTGAAATGTTGCCCCAACTGGCGGCTGCACGAATAGGTTTGCTAACACCGCAAGTAGCGGGCTATGCCGCTGAAGTGTATCGGGACGGTGTATTGCGGTATCAAGAACTGAACAACGGTCAACTCCCTCCTGACGCTGAACAGTTCAGTATGGCAGCGCACGCAGCCAGCCTGTTTTTGGCTGAAAAGATCGGCCTTGAGTCTGTCGGTAAGCAGGTAGGTGCTATAAAACGTGCCGCAGGAGCTGCAAAGAAAGACACCGCAGGACTTCCAGGGATTGCAAAAGCCGGTGTTGTGGGTGGTGCCGGTGAAGGTACAACAGAAACTTGGCAGACTTACGCAGAAGGCCAAGCGGGTTACGATCCAGCAACCCCTGGGGAAATCTACGAAGGCGGTGTGATTGGTACAGCGGTGGGTGCCAGTTTGGCCGTGCCTGGTAAAACGGTACAAGAAATAAAGCGGGCCTCTAAAGAACAGACAGACGTAACGGAAACACAGGCTACGCAGACTGCTGAAGCCACTGAGGCCGTAGAAGAAGCGGTTGAGACTGGTGACATTTCAAAGTACACCGACCCAAGAGACATGGATAACTACGATCTTAAAACAGCGGTGGATGTAGCCGAGAAGCGTTACGCCAAAGACAGCACGGACGTTAAAACCAAAGAACAAATTGATTCGCTGGTTCAACAAACCGATCGTGATCTGTTTGCCGCCAGAAACGCAGCATCTGATACACAACTGGATGGGTTTAAGCAGACACTGGCTGACGCAAAGGAAACCCTTGAGACAGGTACCGACCCTGATAAAAAGGCCAATGCTGAAAAAGTGATTGCCACTTTTCCTCCCATGATCGCCAACATGGAAAAGCAGCGTGATCCGAAAAACGCCCAGAAGTTGCAAGCCGATGTCATACGGTTAGAAGCCATTGCGACCCGCGCCCAGACGTTGCAAGAGTCCTACGTCAGTGAAGACGTGGCCAGTGGTGAAACCAGCGTCACCGATTTAAAAGTAGAAGCCGGCATTCAGGAAGCCACCACAGACACGTCACTGACCGATGCAGATGTTGCCCCTACGGTTGCACCGGAGACTAAGGCAAAGGCCGCACAGACACTCACAACCCAGTCCATGAAAAGCCCTGATGTGTTGAACATGGTGGAAGCCAACCGACTCGTTGAGGATACAAGCAATGGCTTGAGTGAGGGGCAACGCGATTACCTGCGAGGGTTTGCAAAGTCCCAGGAACTGCAAGAAGGCGTGCGTAAAGGCTGGAAGAACACCCAGAGTGACATCATGAAAGGTCGTGATGGTTTCAGGGGTATCCCGCAATACCGTGCCTTGATCAATACCGCACTGGGAGCCAAGGACACCGAAGGTGTCAATGGCTACCTGGACAACCTACGTTCGTTCGCCCGTGATCACCAAGCCAAGGCCCGCCAAGTTAAAAAGGCGTATGACGGCTTCACGTTGGACGGTAAAGAACGTCAGGTTCTGCGGGGTAAAGAGCCTGGTAGCTGGTCAATCAACACCGGTAAATTACTGAAACAAACGGCTTTGACGGCCAACGGTGGTGTGTTTGTAAACGAGAAGACTTCCACACTGGCTCGCAACATTGGATTGGAATCCGAAGCGTTGAACGCTGCGGGTATTGAAATGACGGCGATGGTTAACGCCAATGCACCGACTGCAACCCCACAACCAAAGCAGGCCAAACCCAATGTCAAACAAGCCACGAAGCCAGAAACTAAACCGAAGCAAACAACTCCAACGGCAGCGAAGAAACCAGCAGCACCAGCGCCCAAGCCTGCCAGTGGAAAACCAACCGCTGAAGTAACTGCCGCGCCCATGAATGTGTGGGCAGGTACAGGCGAAAATGCAGCACTGAGTAATCTGGCTCCTAGACAGTTCACACACACGGACGGTAACAAATATTACTCAGTCGAACACGCTTACCAGTCGCTAAAAAGTGGTGAGTTTGACGCGACTACTTACAGTAAATACAAGCAGGGTAAGCAGCAGAAGATTGTGGGCAAGAAAGGCACAAAGACCGTAGACGGTTGGAACATCGAACTTATGGCCGAGCTAATCCAAGAGTCTTTTGCACAGAACGATTCTGCCGCCAAAGCCCTACTGGCAACAGGTAACCAGCAGATTACACACAACCAGGACAAAGGGGTGTGGGCAAAAGAGTTTCCACGGCTACTAATGGAGACACGTAAGGCACTGGGTAAACCCAACACGCCTACGGTACAGGCACCGGTAGAAACCGACTTCACAGACGATGGTTCGGGTAAGCTCGACCAGTTCATGCCGAAGACAGACAAAACCAAACAGGCGCCGGTCACCAACGACAACTACCGCGATGTGGATTTGCTGGAACGTTTGTATGTACAGGACGAAGGTAAAGACACGGTAGACGGTGGCATGAAGCCCCTGGTAACCAAAAAGAACTTCCTGTCAGAACTGGCAGAGACTCCCGATGTGGGGCACACGTTCACCAGTGACCAGACGCATTTGCCGGAAGAGATCCAGATCAGCCAGGACGGTGTACTGGCCAAGTTTGCGAATACGGCCAAAGGCTGGATGCCGCAATTGAAAGAGTTGACGCAGCAGAAGAAAGGTCACAAGGCCGAGGACGATCACTACACCATCTTCAACGCGTTTGTGGACAAGCAGACTGGTGCCATTGAAAACGAGAACGTTCTCACGGCCATTGCGTTTGCGGCCTGGTCTTACCTGGGTGACTCAGCAACCGATCCGTTGCAGGCCGAAGACAGCGCGATCAGAAAGACCATGGGCAAAGGTCCGTCTTACGTACTTCAGCCTGAAGATAAGATGGCGTACCAGTTAGCCGGCGAGAGAGCCACCATGCTGCAAGTCAGTGTGGGCCTGAAGGGTTCACAGGCATTGGGACTCAAAGCCCGTAACGATGCACCTGAAGGGACGCAGAGCCGACTGGATGCGATGTTGGGTGCGTATGCCCTGGCATTGTTGAGTGATCTGGGATACATCGAACGTCATCGTGTTGAACACGAAGGTGAAGGTAAAAGAGGCGCTGCGTTTATCCGTCTGGTTCGCAATCGCAACACCAAAGAAATGCTGCCGTTGAACGATGTGGTTGAGATTGGTAAAGCCTCACGCGGGAACCAGAGTTACCTGGATACGATGTTTGGCTCAGAACCTACCATAGTAGAACCGTTCTTTACCAAGCAGGAGTTTACGCAGAAAACCGCGAAGGGGCACAAGAACCGCATTCCTGAAAACCACCGTGAGACCCAACAAGAACAGTTGGACAAAACGTGGGAGCCGCGCACGGGTATTAACGACCTGTGGACGCATTTGGACGAGGATCAAAAAGCCGACGTTGTGGGTGTTGTGGACACCTCCAAAGTACACAAGTCACAACGTGACAGCATTGCAGCCACCAACGAAGGCAAGCTGCGAGAGATACGCCTGTACGAAGAGTTCATCAACGATCACATGGGCTCAGACATGAGCCGCAAGTTTCACTTGTTGCCGGATGTGTGGGTACAGCACCGTGTGGGTATCAAGTCTACAATCAACCCACAGAACAGTAAGTTTGTGCGTGAGATGATCGGCATGAGTGGTTGGAAGGGTGACATCAGCACGTCCAGAAGCAGCAAGTACAATCGCTTGTTTCGTCAGAACGTGGCCATGGGCTTTGGTATCAAAGCCGATAAGAAGTACTTGAAAAACACATTGAAAGAGTTGGACACGGTTTTGGCAGAGCCTGTTATCCGTGCGGCACTGGACGCTATCAAAACACAAATAACCACCGGTGAAATGCCGGTGGGCGGCGGCGATCTACTGATTGCAGCGGTTAAGCGCGGCGATGAGAACACTCACACACTGAGCGTTTTGCACGCTTACGCTATGTATGAAAACGCCAGTGACAACAAGGAAAAAACGTTCAACCCAGACATGATGATGATGGAAGTGGACGGTGTAACCAACGGTCCAATGTTGACCATGCTACTACTGGGTGCGGCAAACACTGTTCCTGGTCTGTTCAAGTTCTTGAACAAAGGCGGGTTCTTTGAGAAAGGTTCCATTTATAAAAATTACGTGGATCACAAAGAAGCCAAGGAACCGGATCTGTATGAGACCACGGTGACTGAGGTGATCAAGGGATTGTTGAAGACTGTCAAAGGCAACGCAAAGAAAACAGGCGTTCTAAGCACGATTGGTTTTTTCAAAGGTGATAACAGCTTTGTTCCTGGTGGTCAGATGTTTAACCAGGACAGTGAGACTGGTGACATTAAAGTGGGCGGTGTGGGGCGTAACTTTATCAAAACACCGTTGACCGGCATGATGTTTGGTCAGTCTGTTAAAGGCGGTGTGAAGTCCATGGCCGATGAGTTGGTGGATGACATGTACTCACTGGTGACCAACTTCAACTTACAAGATCCGATCCAGTATGAAATGGATGAGTTTGCCAGTCAGTGGGTTACCAACGTAAACACCATGATTACAGGCCTGTTCCCAAACAACGAAAATGGCACCAATTCCAGGGACAAGCTGAAACTGAATAAGAACATGAAGTACAGCGAGATCATGGACTTTGAGTTCTCAAAGGAACAATTGACGGCGATCAAGCAAGCGTTCACGGGTATCAAGGATCACGAAGACGGTACAGTAGGTCAAGCCGTTGAGAACGCCATGGAAAGCATGTACTCCGTGTTCCTGGAACGACGTTCGGTACTGAACCAAGCGGCCCAGGCGTCCTCGTTACTGTACAAAGAAATCTACGATTACAAAATTGAAAAGGAACGTGAACGTCAGATTGCTTCTGGTGAGTTGGCTCACAACGTCAGCCGTAAAGGCGAAAACTTTGCATTGGTAGACTTGAAGCCGGCCAGTAAAAAAGTCATTGCAGACAGCTTGAGTAAACTGTCCCCGACCATGCACACCGGCATGTCACGACTGGACAATGATCTGGACGCAGGACTGTTCTTACCTACCGAGAGTAAACGCCTGGATGCAGAAAACAGCATGTACCGTCAGGACGTTCGCTTTGGTAAGCAGGTTCCTCACAACGAGGGTGAGTTCTCGACCAATACAAAACCCGATTACCAGACCAGTAAGGCGCCAGGCTATCAGGATCTGTTGAGTGATCCAGGTATCCGGTCACTGATTCTTGCGGTTCACAGTGTGGACGCGGCTATTTCTGCCTTGGCGTACAAGCAACTGGACGCGTTGAACATCCACGATGCGAACGGTTTGAGTGTGGCCGACATTGTGCAGGGTGCCCGCAATTTGAACGAGGCCACTTACCTGGTAATGCTGAAGTTCTCATTGCCTCTGGAAATGAAAGCCACACTGGATCGCACCGTGGACGGTATCCACGAACTGATGGACGATGTACAAGACTCTCCTGAGTTGCAACAACGATTGCGTAACGTCATTGACGGTGTGTACGAAGACGTTGTTACGTCAGCAGGCGACACCTATAAAAAGCAAGTGTTTGGTATTCGTCTAAACGCTAACCAGACAGAACACCTGGACATTTTGAAAGCCGGTGGCAGCAATCTGAACACCCTGAGCTACTTGCTACAGCAAGTGAACGAAGTGGCGTACACGTCAGAGACGACCAAGCTGAGTGCCATGATCGATATGGTGTACCTGGATCAGTACGCACAGGCGCCGGTTGAGAAAGGTGATCAGGGTGGCGCGTACATTGTTTCAGACGAAATGCGTAAAGCCGCTGTGGATCGTCGTACCGAAGTATTGGCTGAACAGTATGGTGGACTGTCCACTGACGGTAAAAAACGCAGCAACACCACGGTCGTCAAGAACCTGTGGAAAGCCCAGCAGATAGAATGGACTATTAAAGGGTCACGAGGCTTGATGCCCAATGAAGGTGTACCACTTGTTGTGCCTAAGCCTGCCGCACCCACCACAGACCGGAGCAACGCAGAGCTGGCCGCAGGCCTACGCGATGCGGTTGCGCGAACAGAAGCAAACCTTACCCGTCAATTTAAGCAGAATGGTTCTGTCAGTGACATCGACAAGGGCACGTTCCGTAAGTTGACGTTACTGGCCGACGCCATCACACGTAAAGGCTCACTGGACGCTGCACTGGAAACCGTGTACCCAGGGGAAAGCAACGTTAAGACGCGGGCCAACACAGGCAACTGGATCAAAACCATTACCCGTGATAACCCGAAGGCCTTGCCGCCGAGTGTGACGGACATGGGCTACCAGGCATTGAATGTGATGGATCTCATTGCGGCCGACATGGACATGGACGCGGATCTTCAGAGTCGTCTGGTTCCGGTGCAGGCGTACATGAAAGAACACCACGTTCTGTTGGGCGAGGCGTTGAGAAACACCGTCAGTCCGGCACAAGCGGCGACCGTCGTTGATTCCCTGGATACCTATTACAACGGTTCACGGTTGACGCCTTGGGGTGTGTTGGGTGAAGCCATTAACTCGCCAGACACAGAGCTTGAGAGCTTCCTGAGCAGCACGCCGAATCTGAAGGCGAGCCAGTTGATTGACCATTTGGAAGAAGGTCTGAAAACCAGTAAGAGTAACAACGATCGGTTCTACCGCATGATGCTGAAACTGGTCAGGAAGTCTGTACCAGGCGATCTGCCTATCCGGTACATCACGCGTGATACGGCGCCAACCGGTCTGCCAGAAGGATCTGTGACACGTTCACGGGCCTGGTATGAGCCCGATGCTGGCAACGAACACATTGGCATTAAGAGTTCGGACTTCATTCATTCCATGGTTCAGCCAGAAGTGGTGATTCACGAGCTGGTCCACCGTGCGTTGGCCGGCCTGATTGACCAGGGCCAGAACAATCCCAAGAGTGACGCGGCGAAGACCGTAGCCGAGCTTGAAGCGTTGATGGCGTCTGTTGAAACCTACTTGAACCAGGAAGGCAATGAGAGCCTGAAGTCTCAGTCCGTCGATGCCATGGAGAACCTGCACGAGTTTGTGACCTGGGGCATGACTAACTTTGAGTTCCAGAAGAACGTGCTGAACGTTGTAGAGGTGCAGGACACAACTTCGGCGGAAGCTCTGCAAAGTGGCTGGAAAGCCTTTGCCAAGAAGGTCGTAAAGCTGTTGATCGGTACGTTGCCGGTATCACAGAAGACGGCTGACGGGATGACAACCGCCTTTGAAGCACTGGTGACCAATGCCACCGGCCTGTTTCACATGGCCAGCCAAAGCAGCACCAAGACCTTGAAAGGGTCTACGTTGCACAACCGGTCGACCGATCCTTTCAACACTGTGAAGGATTACACCACCAAGCAGGTGTTTGAAGAAGTGGGTAAGCGTCAGGCTACAACCCACGACGCTGAGTACACAGACCACTTGAAGACGGTACTGGGTACGATCGTCGATAAGATCCACGGACCGTATGGCACGTTTAAAAATCAGGTAGCGGATCGAGCCAACTACAGCAGTGAAGACCGGTTCATTGAAGCGTTGATGGGCAACATGCCGTTTGTGTCAAAAGTCATTGGCCAGCCTATCGGTATCTCAGACCAGGAAGCGTTTGTGATCGAGCAGGTTGAAGCGTCCATGATGGCGTCACTGGACAGTTCCTCAATCGCGTACCGTGAGCTGGGTAAATTGTTCAGAGAAACCAAGGCCAACCTGAAGCCACAGGACTTTTACCCAGGTGACTGGACTCAGGCCACTTACGAGGAAAAACAGCAAGCTAAAAATGTGTACAGCCTGATCTTTAAGCCCCAAGCAACCGCAGACGGTAAATCCAATTACCTGACGCAATTTGCCGCTATGGGTCTGGCGTACAAGCCTCTGCGAGATTTGATGCAGGTGCCGACCGCACGCACAGATACCGGCTTACGGGGTAAGAAACTGGGTGACATGCTGTTGACGTTGTTCCGCCAACTGATGAACACGGTAAGCGGGAAGTTGACACAAACGTTTGGTGGTCAGAACGCTGACGCCAAGCTGGATGCCTTGATGAACCAGTTGGTCAATATAGAAGCGAAGCGCCGTACTCAACTGGCTCGGAACAAGTCCACGGTTGTGACGGCTTTATCTGGCGCCATTGAATCCGCTAACGAAGGTATGCGGGACCGAGTGGACACCCTGGGTAAGAGTAAATTCTTTACCGAAGCGAAGACCAGTCTGGTCAGGGCGGCGGGTGTGACGATGCGTGTGGTGGCAAAAGACCGTGCAGACGCGGTGTTCTCGGTCTTGCAGGATGTCCGTAACAAGATGTTCCGTAACCGTCAGGGCATGTTATCGGCGGTGGTCACTGAGATTCGGGGTGCCAATGACACCAACGCGGTGGCGTATGGCTTGCTGCGTGGCGCCAACAAGCACGAGCAAGAACGTAAGGCGGTGGATGAACACGTACAGGACAGCATCCTCACCAGTTTTGAAGGTGAAGGTAAATACCTGACCGACGCTGACAAGGCTGCGATTACGCGTTTGAACCTGCGTACCGACATGGTGGAGTTGCGTAAAGAGTACTCCATGGACGAACTGATCCAATTGGTTCGCAACCCTAAGACCTTGGCCACCGCGATTCAGAAGTATGAAACCCTGGTCTACGGCAGTGGTAAGCATAGGCATTATTGGGTACGCGGTGCAAAAGACATGGGGTATTACATGGCGACAAACATCAATCGCAATGAAAACCTGATGATGAACGCCCGTAACCTGGCTGAGATGTACGGCACGTCAAAGGCCGGCACACTGAGCAAAACGAAAGTGGATGAAGTGACCCAGTACCTTGATCCGTTGATCAGCCTGTACGCGATTCAGCACACGTCCACAGCCGATAAGAAAACGGGTGCAGCGGTGATGACACGGGAAAACCAGAGAGGGGATCAGAGTGGTGTTGAGATGGTGATGCGTCTTCACGAGAAGTTGAAGAACGATGCCAAGAAAGCTTTGTTCTCAGATGAAAGTGTTCACTTTGTGAAAGGCTACACCTGGGAGATCACCAACCCGTATCGTGAAGTGGTGATGGCCGATGGGGTAGACGCTGAAAACCTGCTTGCCATGGGCGCCACCAAAGGTCCAGTGCTTGAACGCGATCCAATAGATCCTGACCAGGTTAAGAAAACCCTGTTTGTGATTGAAGACGGTGGCAAGAAAAGCTGGGTAACCGGTGTGTTTTCAAACACCGGTAAAGGCACCAGCGGTTCGCTGTTGCACGGTGGCTTGAGTCGGGCGGATAACGCCGGCTTTACAAGCACTGCGAACACGGCAACCAACGCCACTGTTGCAGGTAAGTTGTCCAAAGGCATTGAGAATATGTTCCTGCCTGACAGCGGTTACAACCCTTCAACGCAAACCAATAAGCGCATGGTTCCGTTGTTAAACGAGCGTGGCAGCGTGGTCAATTACCGGTACATGATGGAAGCTTCAGTACGGGATGCTGAGAACATCCTGGGACGTAACAATAAAATGGACGAAGTGTTGGGCGCCATGTCTGCCAACCTGGTGGATAAAGTGAACACCGAACGGTCCAACAGTGAAGCTATTAAAGCGTTGCACGATCAGTACAAGGCAGACGGTCACAGCAACCCCGAACGGTATTTGAAGGTCAGTGCAGACAGTAATGATCCAACGATCCGAGAGGCGTACCGTTTGTTACCCGACGACACACGTAAAGAAATCGTGAGTGTGTGGGGAAGCTCATCATTGATGGTTCCAGTGGATCAGTACAACATGTTCTTCGGGTATCGCAAGAAGAGTTTGACGGACGGATTCAGTAAAGATCCTGATGAACGCAAGGTACGCGAAGAGTTGTTTATCACTGTGATGGAAGTGTTCATGGGTAAGAAGGCTGCGTTACGTATTCGCCGTGCTGAGAACGTGTGGATGGAAATTGTGACGATGATCAAAGACTTTGTGGTAATCAAAAACCTGTTTACCCTGGTAGATAACATTGGCAGTAACGTGTCGGAACTGTTGCTGGCAGGGGTGCCATTGGGGTCTATTGTGAAGACGCACCGTGTGGCAATTGAAGGGGTACTTGCTTACCAAAAAGACCTTAAAGAGTTGCAACATCTGGAACTGATGAAAGAGTTGAAGCGTACCGATGGTTTAGGGGACGTGGATTCGCGGATCACAGAACTGAAAGACGGTATTCAGCGCAACCCTGTCAACGAGTTGATCGAAGCTGGACTGTTTCAGACCATTGTTGAAGACGTGGATGCCGAGGAAAATGGGTACAATTACAAGTCCAAACTGACACGCTTCACGGATTCTAAAACTCAGTGGATACCTAAAGTGGCGAAGGATGTGGCGAAGTTTGCGGTTGTGGCACACGACACCAAGCTGTACAAAATGTTGTATCAAACCACACACATGAGTGACTTTGTGGCACGGTATACACTGTATGAGCATGTGACCAAGCGTGAGAAAAATCAGCTTAGTAAGGAGGAAGCAATCCAGTACGTGGAGGATGCGTTTGTAAATTATGACGTACCAACACACCGATTTATTCAGTACTTGAATGACACAGGTTTGGTGATGTTTACTAAGTACTACATAAGGATTCAGAAGTTTTTGTTCAGGCTTTACCGTGAAAACCCTGCAAGGGCGTTAGCACTGGTTCTGTTCAGTGACATGTTTAAAAATATTCCAACAATCATTGATTCAGGCTTCTGGAACAGGTCAAGCAATCCGTTCAGTGCCGGTGCAATCGGGTTACCAGGCGCCGCAGAAGAGGCCATACCGACTAACATTGTCATGAACTTTATGAGGTAAAACAAGAAAGCCCCTTTGATTAGGGGCTTTCTTTACTACGTCTTGCGGTGGTCGCGTGACTCTTTAATGACGACCAGTGCAAAGACGAAGATAACGACAATGCCCCCTATGAAATAGAGGACTGAGCCGATGATGCCACCGAAGAGCATTATAGCAATAATGACACCGGTGACTAACAGGGCAGCTATAACTTCCAAGAATGCCATAGACTTTACCTATCAACCAAACAGTGACTTGCTTTGTGCTGGCTCTTCTTCAGTACTGTCATTTACAGCGTCTACGTCAAACGGGGGCGTTGTGTCTTCCATTTTAACGTGGTCGGGTACAACT
>Ga0209414_1001014_pt1 | contig 13500 bp, 6 predicted proteins | sample LakVidmifraction_4_FD_181154 | JGI IMG/M metagenome (GOLD analysis project Ga0209414, IMG submission 181154) | Hypersaline microbial communities from Lake Vida, Antarctica - Brine Hole Two &gt;0.2 micron (SPAdes) (version 2) | ecosystem: Environmental > Aquatic > Non-marine Saline and Alkaline >... | reverse complement strand
TCATTTTTTGAGCCAATACTTTTTGAAAAATTACCTGCAAACCATCAAGCACCCAACAAAGTATACTTAAATGAAGTTGCCAAGTCAAAAGTATATATAATACTGCTGGGTATAGAATACGGCTATGAAGATGAAAATGGAGTTTCACCAACGGAGCTAGAATACAACCATGCGAGAGAATTGCATAAAAAAAGTTTTGCTTTTATAAAAGGTGCATCACTATTGGCGAGACATCCAAAAGAACAAACATTGATAGGCAAAGTTCAAGACCACGTTTCTTACAAACGTTTTGAAACACTGAAGCAGTTAATTGCTGAAATTGATACTGCATTTGTACAATTGTTAAAACAGCAAGGTTTAATACAGCATTCAGATTTTGATGCCACTTTTAATAGACTAGCTACTTTGGATGATATTGATACTGAAAAAGTAACGAACTTTATAAGTATTGCTAAAGCTAAAAGAGGGTTTCCATTAAGAGAAGGAACACCTGTAGATAAAGTATTAGCGCATTTAAATATGTGGGTAAATAACCAATTAACCAATAGTGCGTTACTGGCTTTTGGCAAAGACCCGCAACGATTTACAGCATCAGCAATTGTAAAATGCGCACATTTTCACGGTTTTAAAGTCGAAAAACCAATACCAGATCACCGAGTTCTAAAAGATGATGTTTTTATTCAAGTAGATGAAGCAGTCGATTTTGTGTTATCAAAAATCAGAGTGTCCGTAGGGATTAGAAATGAAAGCAATCAAGCCCCAATTAAATATGAAATTCCAAGGGCAGTTATAGCAGAAGCCATTGTAAATGCTATTGCTCATAGAGACTATTATAGCAATGCAAGTGTACAGGTAATGTTATTTGCAGACCGTTTAGAAATTACGAATCCTGGAGGTTTAACTTCTGAATTAAATATTGCAAAACTAAAAACCAGTCATAGTTCGTATCCTACCAATCCTAAATTGGCAGAAGTTTTATATCAGGCGGGTTACATTGAACGTTTTGGAACCGGAACCGGGGAAATTTTTAGACTAAGTGAAGAAGCTGGTTTAAAAGAACCTGAATTTAATTTAGAAGAAGGTTTTAAACTAACTATTTGGAGACCTGTTGTAGCTATTACCGGACAAGCTAGTGGGCAAGCTACAACTACTGCTAAGGTTGGAAATATTGGAAATACCGGACAAGCTACCGGACAAGTTGATGAATCTATTAAGAGAGTTGTTATTGTTATTTATGGTGAAGTAAAACGTAATGAAATACAAGAAGCTCTTGAGTTAAGACATAGAGAAACATTTTTAAATAATTATTTAAATCCAGCAATGGAACAAGGATATATAGTGCAAACCATTCCAGACAAGCCTACAAGCCCAAACCAACGATATAGGTTAACTGAAAAAGGTAAAACACTTAAAAATGAATTGGAGAATAATTAATAAAATAACTGCTATGAAAACATAGAGTCAGTTTGATAAATAGTGTGGTAACTGGGAAAATTAAAGTGAGTTAAATTAATATTATAATATATGGATATAAAAGCTAAGGTAAATAAGATTTTGCATACTCGTTGGGATGATTTAAGAAATTCCAAAAACTTGATTAGTATGTATTATATTGAAAAACAGACAAATCAAGGGTATAACGGGAGGCAGTTACTAGAGCTTTTTCAAAACTGCGAAGATGAAGGGGCGTCAAAAGTTAAAATTTCTCTAGACACAGAAAACTGTCTTTTGGAAATAAGTAATGATGGAAATAAACCATTTTCAGTTGAGGGATACGATTCCATTTTTTACCCAGGTCTGACATCTAAAGTCTCATCAGGTTATATAGGGAATAAGGGTTTAGGATTTCGGTCAATTATAAATTGGGCAGATGAAATTAGTATTATAAGTAATGGTTTCAAGGTTATTTTTAATGAGTCTTTTAAAAAAGATATTCTAATAAATGAACTAGGTTATACTGAGGATGATTTAAATGATATTAGAAGGGATAGAAAGCTTAACAAGGAAGTATATCCTTTACCACTTTTAAATAGTTGCAAATTGGTATATCTTGAATTTCCAAATCCTTACACCACCACAATAGCCGTAAAATACAAAAAGAACTATGAGACAGATATACTCAAACAGATTAATTCAATAACTGAAAAGACTTTATTATTTTTACGTAATATTAATACAATTGAGATTGAAGGAAATATTGAAAGAAATACGATTTCTGTAACCAGGAATAAATTGGATGAAAATCATACTGAAATTAATTATAGGGGGGAAACCTATTACGTATTAAGTGACGATGGAATTGTAGATGAGGATTTAATTGATGATCAGGAATCAAGTGAACCAAAAAGATATAGCGTTAAAATTGCCTATAACGATAATCTTACTTTTAGTGATAATGTATTGTATAATTATTTCAAAACTCAAATTCCCTTTGAACTGCCTTTTGTTGTACATGCCAGTCTGGAATTAGATCAAAATAGAAATCACAGTACTGAGTCTAGAGTAAATCCATTTATTCTTAAGAAGCTTTTTAGTCTTCATTTAAAAATGATTCAGATTCTAAAAAATAAACTCCAAAAATCCTGGTTGCCATATCAAACCATAAATAATAAAGATTTTGAAGTTTATAAACCCTATTCTGAATTAATTGATAACTATTGGAATGGCTTCGAAGTTTACCCAACCTTATCTGGGAAATATGAATCTTTAGGGCGAGCGAAGAATTTAGGAAATAGAATAGCTGAGTTTTTAGAAGAATATTTGCTTCAAAAACATTTTGGAGAACAAACGGTTTATTGTGATTCAAACATTTTTTTAAAGCAAGCCATAAATAGACCAGCAAATTATGTTGAAATAATTGAAAAGATTGCAAAAGATTTAAACATTCAACAAAGAGCAAAATTTGTAAAATTACTTTTAGAGAACTATCCCAATGAAAAGTTTTGTGTTCTAATAGATGAAAAGGATAAATTGATAAAGGTTGAAGACTATGTATATACGGATAAGACAGCAGAGAATAAAAATTTGGAAGTGCCTAGCTATTCAAATATTAGATTTTTAAACCCAACTTTTTATCAAACTTTAATTCAAGAGTTTGATTTATCATCTGAAACTCATAAATCCAGGAGCTTAAAAGATAAATTAGAGAACATATCTGATGTACACTCATTTGAACCTCAAACAGTTATTAAAAAGATAATAAGTGAAACAGATATTCTTTTAAAGAAAGAAGGAAATGACCAACAGGAAATAATTACTGAATTTTATCAAAAAATATTTCATAATTATAAATTAAGAGGAGAAAATCCTGAATTAGACTATGATTCACGCATACCCTGTTTAAACCGATTAAATCAAGTAAAAGATATCAAAGACTTGGTTTTGTCAAATGAATTCGAAATTGGAAAAATATCTAATGAAATATTCGAAAAACTTTACGCGGATGAATATGTGATTTCGAATATTGAGAAACTAGGGTTGAAAAATGAAAATTTTTCTAAAACGGAAGAGTTTTTAAAATGGTTGGGGATTAATCATTTCTCTATAATTGATTGGAAAACATCTGGTATTCAAAACAAATTTATTGATTATATAAGGAGAGAGCATAATACAGACATATCTAGTTATTATTTATTTTCCATAAAAAACTTTGAAAAAATTGTAGTTGATCAAAAGATCAATATTAATCATATAATTGGATGGCTTTCTTTAGATGAACAATTAAAGAAGATTTTTACTAATTATACCTTAACGCACTCTAATAATGAGAACTTAACTTACAGTTATTATGGTGTAAAACGAATTCACTCATTTAAAAACTTCATTTTTTATAGTTTTTCTAATCAATACGATATAGAAAACTATCTTATAACTAACAAACGAGATGAATGGTTCAATCCATTCAAAATAGAGTATGAATATTTAAAAAATATTAATCCCAAATTGGATAAAGACGAAGTAGATAGAATTCTCTCATTTTTTGGCGCCAAAAAAGATTTTAATGATTTAAATATAAATTATCTCAAAAAGAAAACTCAAGAATTAGCTAATAGAAATAAACCTAAAGGTGCTCAAGTATTTTATAAGAATTTAGTTGGTCACTATAAACAAAATCAGCAACAAATATTAAATATAGACCTATATGCAAGAGAGGGAAATAATATCGTTGTTAAAAATGCTGATGAGATTTATTACAGTGATAGAATTCAGCTTCCTGAATTATTAACAAATGATTTCCCTATTTTATACTACCCATCTAGATCTGGTGGTACTACTGCAATTGAAATGTTTGGCCTTAAAAATTTAAATGATTTAGATTTAAAGGTTCAAAAAGAAAAAATTAATGAATCGATTTCAGATGAATTTGAAAAATTTATTAGTGAGATTAAACCGTTTATTTTAGCATATAGGCTAGATAAAATCACAAAGGAAGATGTGAAAAGAGACCAGGTTCAGATGTTGAATAAATTAAAAATAATTTGTTATAAAGAATTAGTCTGTAGCATTGATGGTGAATTGTTTAATATAGAACCTTATAATTATGTTTATAGTAGTAATCAGTTCTACTTGAATATACCAGATAATTCAACATTATATGAGTTAAAAAATAACAAATATTTACGAGATAACTTATCGGATATTTTTTTAAAGGTGTTTGATACTCAGAATGATAAAAAAACATTTGAATCCATTTTAATTCAATCACTAGATGACAATATCTACGATATCAATAATGAGTTAGCTGAAGGTATATTAGAAGAAGCAAAAATTTTATTAGGGCAAATTAGTATTCGTCTGTCAATTTGGAAATCTATATTTAAATTAAAAGAAATTCCTGAAATAACTGATTTAACGGATAATAATTTGGAAAGTTATATTCTTGAGTTCTATCCAAATTTAAAAAATGAAATTTTATTCACTTCAGCTGATAATCTTAAAGAAATTGAGCGAATTAGAAATGTGTTTAATACGTTAAGTATTGATATAGTAGAATATAATACAGTATCAGATTACAAATTAACTTTTGATAAGTTGGTTGAAAAGGAGTTCAAAGATTACTTTAATGAGAGCAAAAAAAATTTAAAGAATCAGCTTTGGGTGTATCTAAACGATCAAAAGGTTGATCAACAAAGCAAATTCGTTGGATATTTATATAAGATTGAACATTTATTAAATGGCTATTCCATAACTAGAAATTCATCATCTTATGACTTTGAAAATCTCATTTTACTTGAATTAGAAAATGTTTTACCTTTTATACAGTTTGAATTGTCTAGTAGTGATTTTCCATCCTATGATGCTATAGAAAAAGAAAATGTTGAAAATTTTACTGAGGATGAATTACTTCTGATAAGGAACGATATGCTGCTAAATAGCTTAAGTTATTTTGAAGGTCATATAGAACATATTAAGTCCAAGGTGAAAGTTAAAACTAGTGAAGAAGATAAAACATCGACTGAAAGTGTTGGTTTTAATTTAGATAAAAACAAAACTTCGGAATTAATTCATGAGTTCGATATAGAGAAATTTTCAGATTCGCCCTCCTCAGGTATTTCCGAAGATCCATGGCTTGGTAATTCATCTGAGTTGAATTCCAAACAAAAAAAGAAGCTAGGTATAAGGGCTGAAGAAATAGTCAAAAAATATCTAGAGGATCATCCGGATTTATATGATAAAGTAGAACATACATCTAAAACAAGTGAGGGTGAACATTTTGACATTCAATATTTCGATATGAAAGCTGAAAAATTCAAGTATGTAGAATGCAAGTATTACAATGGAAATTCATTTTTTCTTTCCTACTATGAGAAAAGATTTGCGGATGAAAATATTGATCAATATGAAATATGGTTAGTGAATAAAGATTCGAAGATTTTTTGTATCAAGGATATCAAGAAACTTGGCGATCTACAGCCAACAAATTATAAAGTGAATATTAAATTGAAAGAATATGCCCTCCCAAACTAACGAACAAGCTTTAGAAGCAGCCATTCAGGAAACACTTTCCGGTACCACCATAGAGATTATAAAGGAGCAAAATCCTTTGGCAAATATTGCAGAAGAATCTGAGCAATATCTTTTAGGGAAAGGCTATTATATTGGTGATCCTGATGATTTTGATGCAAAATACGCTATCGATAAAAGAAGATTCTGGAATTTTCTGAAGGAAACCCAACAGAAGGAACAGGAGAAGTTGCAAATAGGCATTTTATTAACTTGATTATATGAAAAATTGGATTAACAGAGCAATGGGATTGCTTAATCAAAGTCTCGGGAAAGTACCACATGAATTAAATGAATTGGATTGGAAGGAAAATCTATCTCCTAAAAACATAAAGCTTTGTCAACATATTTGTGCTTTTTCCAACTCTCCCGGAGGAGGTTTTATAGTTTTTGGGATAGAAGATAAAACAGCCAAACCTATTGGAATAACTAAAGAAGAAGCAGACAACATAATTGAACGTCTTGCCAATTTATGTAGAGATGGCGTAGACCCATTAGTAAGCATGGACCACAGCATAGAAGAATATGAAGAACATCCACTACTTTTTATTCATATTAAGGAAGGTGCCGTTAAACCAGTCCATTTATCAAATAAAACTATTGAAGATTCTTTTATAAGAAGTGGTGGAAGTACTAGAAAAGCCTCAAGACAAGAGATTGGAGGCTTAATGCTCAATAGCAAAACACCTGTTTTTGAAGAACTTCATGCTTCTAAGCTTAAGAATCAGGTTCAGGTCATGACGCTACTTGATTATGCTGGGATATATAAATTATTAGGTAAACCGGTACCATCCATTGCAGATGAAATTATGTATTGGCTAGTGCAGGAAAAAATGATTGTTGATGTTGATGGGCAAGGATTCTATATAACTAATTTCGGAGCACTTGCAGCTGCTCAAAGTTTAAACGAATTTGATTCTTTAAGCCGTAAAAGTATTCGTGTAATTAAGTATGAAGGGAAAAATAAATCTGGAGGCAGTAAAGAATATCCAGGGAATAAAGGTTATGCTATAGGATTTGAGGCGTTAATAAATTTTATTAAAAGTTTGCTTCCGGGAAGTGAGGTTATTAAGCATGCTTTAAGGGAAGAAACTTCTGTCTATCCTGAAATAGCTTTGAGAGAATTAATAGCAAATGCTCTTATTCATCAAGATTTCTCGATTAGAGGTAGCGGACCAATGATAGAAATATTTGAAGATCGTATTGAGATATCAAATCCTGGAAGGTTGCTACCCAGTAAAAAGATTGATCGACTAATTAGAACCACACCTGAATCAAGAAATGAAATATTGGCACAGGCATTTAGACGATATAATATTTGTGAAGAACGAGGTTCTGGATTTGAAAAAACGGTAGTTGCTATTGAATTATATGGTTTGCCTCCATTAAAGTTTGAAGAAACTGAGAATTCATTTAAAACCGTATTATCTGCTCCTAAAACTTTTGCTGAGATGTCCGAAAGCGAGAGGGTTGATGCGTGTTATCAACATTCTATTATTCAGTATTATGGCAATGGAGGAATGAATAATGCTTCCTTAAGAGTAAGATTTGGAATGCATGATAAACAAGCATCTCAAATTTCAAGATTAATTAAAGAGTCTATAGAATTAGGTAGAATTAAACCAAAAGATCCAGATAGCGATTCCAAAAAATTCACAATGTATATACCTTATTGGGCATGATTCTATTTAACTTGAAATCATAAAAATCGAAAAAGCCCAGTGTTTATAAGGGTTTCTTATTTGACTGGAATTCGGAAAAAGTGAGTTTGTGGGTTTTACAGCCAAAAACTATACTGTAATTGTTTCTTTGATTAGAATTAGGAAATAGTTGTTAAACCATTAAATATCAAGGATTCCTTATTTGACTGGAATTCGGAAAAACAAAATAATAGCATGCATAGCCAAACCAACGAACAAGCTTTAGAAGCAGCCATTCAGGAAACACTTTCCGGTACCACCATAGAGATTATAAAGGAGCAAAACCCTTTGGCTAATATTGCAGAAGAATCTGAGCAATATCCTTTAGGAAAAGTCTATTATATTGGTGATCCTGATGATTTTGATGCAAAATACGCTATCGATAAAAGAAGATTCTGGAATTTTCTGGAGGAAACCCAACAGGAAGAGCTCGAGAAACTTCAAAGGCATGGAGACTGGAAATTAAAGATCCTGGAACGGCTGGACAGGATGATCAAAAAATATGGAGTGCTTCAAATTTTAAAGAAAGGTTTAGATGTAGACGATGCGCATTTCACCTTATTTTACCAGGCACCGTTGGCAAGTAGCAGCATTCGCGTAAAAAAACTTTTTAAAAACAATCAGTTTAGCGCCACCAGGCAATTAAGATATTCTGTAGACAATCCTCGGGAGGAAATTGATATAGTGATTTTTATTAATGGACTACCAATTATTACTGCAGAATTAAAAAATCACTGGACCGGGCAGAATGCTAAAGTACATGCACAGAAGCAGTATAAATTTGACCGCGATATCAAGCAACCCTTACTAAATTTCGGCCGCTGTCTGGTACATTTCGCTGCAGATACAGATGAGGTTTATATGACCACGAAGCTAAATGGAGAGAACACCTTCTTTTTACCTTTTAATAAAGGAGATGATAATGGAAAGGGAAATCCTGTAAATCCGAATGGTCATAAAACCGCTTATCTCTGGGAGGAAGTTTTAACCAAGAAAAGTTTAGCTAACCTTATTCAGCATTTTGTAAGGTTGGACGGAAAAGCAAAAGATCCTTTAAATACCAGAACTCTATTCTTTCCAAGATACCAACAGATGGATGTGGTTAGAGAAATCATAGATCATGCCGGCAAGAACGGAGTTGGACAAACGTATCTCATTCAGCATTCGGCAGGTTCAGGAAAATCGAATTCCATTACCTGGGCGGCATTTCAGCTTATAGAAACCTATCCACAGAAGGAAGGGATTCTTGGGAGTTTGGGAATGGAAAAGCCTTTATTTGATTCGGTAATAGTCGTAACCGATAGACGCCTGCTGGATAAACAAATCAGAGATAACATCAAGGATTTTTCAGAAGTTAAAAATATTGTTTCTCCGGCATATTCTTCAAAAGAATTACGGGAGAGTTTAGAAAGCGGAAAAAAAATCATTATTACCACAATTCAGAAGTTTCCTTTTATAATTGATGGAATAGCAGATCTAAGTGATAAACGTTTTGCTGTAATTATTGATGAAGCTCATAGTTCCCAAAGCGGTTCGGCGCACGATAAGATGAATCAATCTATGGGCCAGAAGGATCAGGAAGAGGATGAGGAAGAAGATGTGCAGGACAAGATCATCAAAGCTATGCAAGCCAGAAAGATGCGTGGAAATGCTTCTTATTTTGCGTTTACTGCAACCCCAAAAAATAATACATTAGAAAAATTTGGAGTAAAACAGGAAGATGGTTCATTTAAGCCATTTCACTTATACTCCATGAAACAGGCTATTGAAGAAGGATTTATTCTGGACGTCCTGGCAAACTACACTACCTATAAGAGTTATTATGAAATAGAGAAATCTATTGAAGAAAACCCTTTGTTTGATTCGCAAAAGGCACAAAAAAAATTAAAGGCTTTTGTAGAAAGTGATCAGCGAACTATAGATACCAAAGCTGAGGTGATTCTGGATCATTTCATTCCTAATATTGTGAATAAGAAAAAGCTTAAGGGGAAAGCTAAGGCTATGGTTGTAACTCAAAGTATTATATCGGCTATACGCTACTATAAAGCTTTAAGTAAAATTCTAGAAGAAAAAGGAAAACCATATAAGATCCTAGTTGCATTTTCTGGCTCTAAAACTGTAGACGGAATTGAGTATACCGAAGCGGGTATTAACGGGTTTGGAGAAAAAGATACCAAGGATAATTTTGATAAAGATGAGTATCGCATGTTGGTGGTAGCCAATAAATATCTTACAGGATTCGATCAGCCAAAACTTACTGCGATGTACGTGGATAAAAAGTTACAGGGAGTTATGGCTGTTCAGGCTTTGTCAAGATTAAATCGGTCTGCAGATAAACTCGGTAAAAAGACAGAGGATATTTTTATTCTAGATTTCTTTAATTCTACTGATGATATAAAAAATTCATTTGATCCATTTTATACAGCGACATCTTTAAGTGGAGCAACAGATATTAATGTTCTGCATGACTTAAAACAAAATCTAGATGAAACCGGGGTTTACGAGCAGGAGGAAGTAGAGTTGTTTTGCGAGAAGTTCTTTTTAAAAGAGGATGCGCAGAAATTGAGTCCTATTATTGATACTGCCGCCAATCGTTTTAATAAAAAACTTGAATTGAAGGATGAGGACAAAGCCGATTTTAAAATAAAAGCAAAGCAATTCGTAAAAATTTATGGACAGATGGCTGCTATTATGCCTTATGAAATGATAGCCTGGGAAAAATTATTTTGGTTTCTGAAATTTCTTGTTCCGAAACTGATCGTGAAAGATAAAGATGCAGATGATCTGGATAAATTATTAGAGTCTGTAGACCTTTCTACCTATGGTCTTGAACGCACTAAGTTGAATGATAGTATTGGTTTAGATGCTTCAGATTCAGAACTGGAACCCCAGAATGCAAATCCGCGTGGAGCCCATGGAGAGAAAGAGGAAGATATTCTTGAAAGCATCATAAGAAACTTTAATGAAAAATGGTTTCAGGGATGGGAAGCAACACCAGATGAGCAGCGGACAAAATTCATACAATTAAGTAAGCATATTCAAGCCCATAAAGATTTTCAATCGAAGGTGGCAGATAATGGCGATCGACAAAACAGTGATCTCGCATTAGAAAAGATTATTGAGGATGTAATGCGAAAACAGCGTAAAAATGAGCTTGATCTTTACAAGTTATATGCTAAGGACGAAGGTTTTTATCAGGCATTTTTTGATACTATGAAGAGGATGGTTTCGCAGGAACGAATTTAAATATATGGATAATAGCAATAAGCAAAAATCTATTTTAGATTTTTTAAGTTTTAAATCGCCCACCTTAGAGCAAAAGAATGCTTTAATTGCCATGTCAGATTTTGTTTCAACTTCTAATACAGAAGACTTTCTTATTCTTAGTGGTGCAGCAGGGACTGGAAAAACATCTATTACCACTAGTTTGATAAAATATTTGAACCATCAAAATGTTCAATTTAAAATCGCAGCACCTACTGGCAGAGCAGCAAGAATTCTTGGCAAAAAATCTGGAGCTACCAGTACAACAATTCATTCACTTATATATAATTCCGTATCTGATCCTAATACAGGTGAAGTAACCTTTAAATTAAAACCGAATACTGTTAAAGATTATTCCGTTTACATTTTAGATGAAGCGTCAATGATTTCATCAATTATTACGAATGCTGAAGAAAGTTTATTTGTGAGTACTAACTCCCTCCTAAATGATCTTGTGAAATTTGTAAAAGATGGAAACCTTCGAAATAAATTAATTTTATTAGGAGATAGAAATCAATTACCTCCAATTCAGGAAGAATATTCGAAAGCTCTTTCCAAATCATATTTAGAAGAGAAATATCAATTGTCAGGTGAGTCATATAGGCTAACAGAAGTTAAGCGTCAACAAAAAGACAGCTATATTTTAAAGAATGCTGTAACTGTTAGGGAAGCAATTGATAATAATATGCCTCCAGAAGAATTGGTGGACATAGAAGAGCAAAAAATGAATACAGCAGCATTGAATTATATCCAGGAATATAACGAGAATGGATTGGAAGGAAGTATCTCGATTGCAGCAACTCATAAAATGAACCAACTCTTTAATAGAATAGTAAGAGAATATATGTATGGCAAGTATGCCGATGCACTTGTGGAAAATGATTTGTTACTGGTAATTTCTTCATGGAGAAGAAAAACAAAAGAATTATATAGTGGGGATCATGTAATTGTAAAGAAAATTGATCTTGATGAAACAGAAATTATTGCTGGTCTAAGGTTTGTTCCAGTGAAATTAATGTTTAAAAACTTGTTAGATAAGGAGGAGTTTCTAGATGATTATTTGCTTTTGGAATGCCTAGAACAATCTAAAGGGCTTAATGCAGAGCAGGAAAAAAGATTGCGATTTGAACGATTTAGAGCGAATAAAATATATCAAAAATCAGGTAATCCGGCTGATGATAAATATGTAGGAGCTATAAGAGCTACTTATGGACATTCCATTACATGTCATAAAGCCCAAGGCGGTGAATGGAAAAAAGTATACTTAAATTCTTACTATATGCCAAGTTTAAGATACCAGTACACTGCAATTACGAGAGCTAAAGAGGAATTAATTTTGTATTAATGAAATTAGAAATCACCTTTATACAAGGCGGAATGCGCGAATTTGAAGAAACAGGTATTTATCCTGAATACCTGTTATTTAATCTTCTTGGAACTCGTCAAAGTTGGAGAGTGAAAATAAAAAATAAACCACAAAATGGAGTTTTAAAAAGTCGCGGTATTGTGGTCTATGAATATAGCTTTGATGGACACTTTTGTAAATTTAGGAAAGTCAATAAAGATGGTTCGATTTCAAAATGGATAAAGCCGGAAACTATGAATATTGAAAGGAGAGATTGAGTTATTTATGCCAACTCTACAGCATCTTCATTTAAATTAATTAGTTTTCGCATATTTAGTTTATTTACACACTTCTCTTAAATATTCATAGATCATCACCATTGCCAGGGTATCTAATTCACAATAGCGCAGTAATCCTTTTCTAATTGCTTCTCTTTCTATTTCCGGAACCTCCGGGAACTGTAATTTTGCATAAGCAAACAATGCAGCACCACCATCTGCAATTTCAGTCAGACTTTCTGAAACTTGCTCTAATTTTTCATTGTCCCATCCATCAAAAAGTGGAGGTAATGCTTTGTATGGATTAATGGGTATGCCATTTTCCATTTTACAAAACACATGATCCCTTTCAAAATTTTTACTGGTTAGGTTTAGCATATGTAGCTCATTTTGATATTTCTTCTGGAGATATTCACTGGAGCCCAGAACTGCAGGTAAAATGGCTTTTATGGAATTGGAGCCTCCAGTAGATGGATCATAATAGTAATTCACCACGGTTTTTTGAAGATCTATCATATCTCTTTCGCCACACCATGACTTGGAATTTTTACCGGTATTATGACTTATACTTTCAATAAAATCCAGCAATTCCTGTTTATCCGGCTCTTCTGATTTAAGTAGCTGATTATAGATCACATTTACAATGGTATTTTCATGATTGTGGTATCTAAAAATGCTTCCTTCATTTACAAAAAGAGAATCTCTTAAGGCGCGAATAAAATCGAAGTTAGGTATTATGCCAATTTCTGTGTTTAGATATTCATTGTGATGTTCAACCCTGCCATCTTCATACACAATATGGTGGCTAAATTGAAAGGCAATCTGTTCATACGGGTGCATACCAGCCATAAATGGAATGGCAACCGCAGTGGTTTCAAAATCGATAAAATTCAATGGAAATTCCCAGGAA
>Ga0209414_1001012_pt1 | contig 13508 bp, 6 predicted proteins | sample LakVidmifraction_4_FD_181154 | JGI IMG/M metagenome (GOLD analysis project Ga0209414, IMG submission 181154) | Hypersaline microbial communities from Lake Vida, Antarctica - Brine Hole Two &gt;0.2 micron (SPAdes) (version 2) | ecosystem: Environmental > Aquatic > Non-marine Saline and Alkaline >... | reverse complement strand
TGGATATTCACATAGACGTAGCTCTCAAAAAATATCGCATCGGTGCTAAGTTGGACGCATACGATATTCAAATGCGCTTTGAAGAAATTATGTCTTATGGCGAAGAAGTGGCAAGTTGGTCTATGGCAACATTAAAAAAGCTCAATGTACAATACAGGAAAGCATTGAGAGATGCTGGGTTATATGATGCTAAGAAGGTTTTAAAGAAACCAATAAAGCCCAGCAATCAGTTCTGGAATTTTTTCAAAGAAATAAACGAACACTGGTTTTTAGAAGCCTGCTTTATGGATAAAAAATTAATATGACGATTACAGAATTATACAACCAACTATCAGATAGGGATTTTCAGGATTATCAAACAGGGAATTTGTTTTTTCCTGCCTATATGTATATGTACGATGCTACAAAGGAATATGAAATTGACGGAGAAATTCTGGATATAAAGAATAGACTGCACCGACCAAACAATTATTTGGATGTTATGGTGCTCGATATTTTTGAAGAATTTGTCAATTATCTGAAACAAGATGAGATAACCAAAGGGAACAGTCGATATAAATTTTATACAGCACAAGAACCTAACAAACCTTCAGAAGTTGACAAGGCCCTATACAGAGAAGCTTATAGTGATCGATTTTTAAGCTATTTAGATGATATCATAAAACAACACTTGGCAAACGCAAAGCATTATGAGGTAGCCTATGTTTTCCTAAAAGGTTTTGGCAATGCTTTCCCGCATTTACGTGCTAGTAGGTTTATGAATAATTTTGAAAAGTATATTAAAGGTTATAAACTGATTATGTTCTATCCAGGCGAAGCAAAAAGTTATTACAGCTTATTTGGCTTATTGAAAGATGAAAACTTATACCGAGCTATTAAATTAATCAACGCATAATATATGTTATTAAGAGATATTTACGCAAGAGAAATAGACAGACCAATAAACCCTGCAGTGGTTGTTAGCGACCAGAAAAAGGATACCATAAAAGCAGAAATTGAAGAATATGTTTTTACCGATGAGCTGATTGAAAAATTATTTTTAATGGTTGATACCGTTTTAAATAAGCGTTCCGGTAAATCTGGGATTTGGATCAATGGATATTATGGCTCCGGTAAGTCACACTTTATAAAATATGTTCATTATTTATTGGATTCTGATAGTTCCGACTTCGCTTTTGAACGTTTTGAGGAGAATATTTCTAATTATGACACCACCAAATCTGGAAGCAAAGACAACATTACAATTAGTAATTTAAGATTGCTTAAAAAACGTGTAAATGCTTCTAGTTGCGACAACATTATGTTTAACGTTGAAGATGAAACGGACGACGGTGATACTCAAGAGCGTTTGACGCGGGTTTTCTTGAATATGTTCAACAAGTTTAGAGGTTATAATTCTGATAATATTCCATTAGCCATTCTACTAGAAAAACAATTGGATAAGAAAGGAAAGTTTGAAGAATTTAAACAAGAGGTGGAATCCAAAACCGGTTTTAATTGGGAACGAGATGCGGCGACGGTTGCAGCTTTTCAATTACAGGATGTATTGGAAATTGCTAAAACCTTGATTCCCGAAATAGACATCGTTTCTTTACACTCCAAACTCTCAAGCCAAGATAATTTCAAAGTTGGAATTAATGCCACTTTGATTCCTGAATTGCAAGATTTTTTAAGAGGAAAAGAAAAGGATTATCGACTGCTATTTCTGGTAGATGAAGTGTCTCAATACGTGGGCACCAACAAAGAAATCCTATTAAACTTTCAAAATATTATAGAACGCGTTAGCGACGACTGCAACAATCAAGTCTGGATTGCGTGTACAGCACAACAAACCTTGGATGACGTGTCTATGGGCGCTGATGGCGTAAATGATGTCCAGGATGAATTTGGTAAAATTTTGGGTCGTTTTGATACGCGCATATCACTGCAAAGCAACGACGCCTCCTATATTACCCAAAGAAGGGTTTTGGACAAGAATAGCAAGGGGATTGCCGTTTTGAATGATATTTACGCAGACAAAAAAGATTATATAGAGAACCAATTTAAGATCAATCACGATTTATTTAAAGGCTATCAAAATGAAGACGAGTTTATTATAGGCTATCCTTTTATTCCTTATCAATTTAAGTTGATTGCTCACGTTTTTGAGGCTTTCCAACAATTGCAATTTGTTATAAAGGAAGTAAAAGATAACGAGCGTTCTGTTTTAGGAATTACCCATCATACCGCCAAATTATATGCTGATCAGGAAGTAGGTGGTTTCATTCCTTTCGATGCATTTTTTAATAATCAGTTCCAAACAAATTTAACCAATAGGGGTGCTAAAGCTATTCAAAATGGATTGGAATTATCCTATGTAAAAAATAACCACTTTGCAGAACGTGTGGTAAAAGTATTGTTTATGATTTCTAACTTATTGGAGAATCAGCGACAAACTTTTCCTTCGAATATTGAAAATCTTGGAGTTTTATTGATGAATACCCTCGATCAGAATAAAATGAAACTTCAAAAGGAGATAAAGGAAGTTTTGGACAAACTGATTGAAGAAAGCATTATAAGAGAGGAAAGAGGAAGTTATTTCTTTTTTAATGAGGATGAAATGGATGTTCAGAAGATCATTGGTTCTACAATATTAGTTTTAGATGATAAACTTTCCACATTCGACGATTTCTTTAGACCTTTAACCAAAGTATCTCCCAAATTTTCTTTTGGTCAAAATGATTTCAAAATGGGATATGCCATTGAAGGGAAAGAATTTTATAGAAATGGAGATTTCAATCTTACTGTTTTATTGACAGACAATACTCCGGTTGCTCAAAAAGCTCTGGATTTAAATAAAAAAGATCTGGTGATTTGCATCAATGAATGGTTTAATGCAGATGAAGGCTTACGTAAGGATTTTGATTGGTATACAAAAACCAATAAATTTTTGAATACTAACTCTGGGGGAGGAACAGGCGACCGTTCCAGAACGATTGAAAATTTTAAGATTAGAAATAGTCAGCTAAAAAACAAAATTGAATCCACCATTCAACAGAAGTTTCAAGAATCCCGATTTATTTCTCAAAACACTGTTCTGGACAGCGATCAAATCAACGGAAGTACTGCATCAGATCGTGTTAAGAATTTAATAGATCACCATCTTTCTGGTCTTTATAAAAACCATCATCTTTCTGTAGATTATGCAAGAAACCAGTTGGAACTTAAGCAGTCTGCTGCAAGTAACCAGATTCCCATACCAAGCCTTACGGCTGCAGAGCAATTGGTAAATGACTATATTACAGCCAATAACAATCAAATTACGGTTCACGATTTAATCAACAACTTTGAAAAAGATCCTTTCGGTTGGCGCTTTGAAGCGGTTCTGGACGTCTTGGTTCAATTAGTGAAAAAGAAAAAACGTGAGTTTGTCTATAAAGGACAACAGCGTTATAACATTGTTGACTTTATCAACAAAGCGGTTGTGACTTCAGAACGAATGTCTTGTCAAGTAGTTTCTGGAGAGGAAATCGATCAAGTAGTTTTAGACAATGTTGTTGCTGCATACAAACATATTTTTAATGAATCAATCCCTACAGCGAGCGATAAGAATATTTTATATGATAATCTCATCGACGCCTTAACCAGAAAACTTAAAACACATCAAGATTTGGAGCAGGCATATTATGGGAAATATCCTTTCGGAAACTGTTTTCAGGAAGGGGCAAAACAATTGTCAGAATGGGTACAAACCAGAGATCTAAAAAAACTCTTTGATCGTTTTGTAGAGGAACAGGAAGCTTCAAAAAATCTATTTGACCTAACAAAAGGAATGGATGATTTTGCGAATAAAGCTTTAAAAGACTTTACGGAAATTAGAGCTTTTGTGCGTGACAATAATGACAATTTTAAAATGCTGTCAGACGCCGATGTCTTGGAAAAAGTGCGAAACATCAATGAGTTCTTAAATTTAGAAGATCCCAGAAGTCAGTTCCGTCATATTAAAAAGGCCTTTGATGAAGTTAAGAGAGCTTTGAACGAGTACTTAATTCAATTAAGAGAAGAGGTTAAGGACTTATATCTGGATGTTTTTGCCGAATTGGAAAAAGAAGCCACTACGCGTAAAGTTGATGCGGCAAGTTATGCTGACAAAGATTATACGTTAAATCTTATTGAAAAGATAAGTTCTTTGGCAAGCTTACAGAATAGGAAATTGAGTGTTCAGGAATTTAAATCCAATGAACTTCAAAAAATTATTGCCGCCACACCAACAAAAGAAGGTAATAAAGCTGCTGAACCTGCATCCTATTATGTAAGTCAAGGTGCTTCTACAATTTCAACAGAGGAGGAGTTAGATGCGTATTTAGATAAAATTCGTAAAGAAATGATGCTCTTATTAAAAGAGAATAAAACTATAATATTAAATTAAATGAATACCAAAACTTTCGCTCAGCAGTCACGCACAATTTTAATGGATGGCGTTGCCAAAAAACTCTTGTACTGGGGATTTAACCCGAAAGGAGAGATTTTGGAAACACCTCAAAAAATTTCTGGTGGATACAGCTTTCGTGGGGAAGTGGGGGATGATCCCGATGTGCTCGGTTTGTGGGATGCCCTTAAAAAAGCCGTGCAGCAGAAAGGGATTGAGGTGGTTGTGGAAGAAGCAGCCTATACCTGGTTTAACCGTTTGATGGCTTTGCGTATTATGGCAAAAAACGATTATGAACCTTCGCTACTTCAAAATGCCGAAGGCTTGGAACATACGCCATTATTATTGCAAAAAGCCCGACAAGGGCAATTTGCTTTTTTGAAACCTGAGGAACAAGAGCGATTAAAAAAGACCATAGGTGATTACAGCAAAGATCAAGAAACCTTTGCGCTCTTATTAGTAGGCTACTGCCATAGCAACAAGATGCTGAACACTGTTTTTGGAAAACTGGATGATTATACCGAATTGTTGCTACCTGACAATATGTTGCAGGATTCCGGATTTTTACATTTGCTTAATACCACCGATGCCATTACCGATGAAGAATATAAACAAGTAGAACTCATTGGCTGGTTGTACCAATTTTATATTTCTGAAAAGAAAGATGACGTTTTTGCTTCCTTTAAAAGAGGAAAAAAAGCTGAAGCCAAAGACATTCCTGCTGCCACCCAAATATTTACACCCAACTGGATTGTAAAATATATGGTTGAAAACACCGCAGGCAAAATATGGTTGGACAAACATCCAGCTTCTGGCTTAAAAGTCAATATGAAATACCTTGTCAAAACGGATGTCAGTTCGAGCGTGTCATCCCGAGCGCAGTCGAGGGGCGAGAACGCTTCGATTATCAACAACGTAGAAGAACTAACCCTCCTAGACCCAGCCGTAGGTTCAGGCCACATTTTAGTAGAAGGTTTTGACCTGCTATACCAAATGTATATGGAAGAATACTACACGCCAGAAGAAGCGGTAGAATCTATTCTTAAAAATAATTTATATGGTCTGGATCTGGATGATCGTGCGGCACAATTGGCAAACTTTGCCATTCTATTAAAAGCTGCTACCAAATACCGAGATGTGTTTACCAAAGGCTGGTTGCCCAATGTCTATGCAATGCCAGAAAGTAAAGATTTTAGCACCCAAGAACTCAAAGACTTTTTAGGCGAGGATGGAAAGGAATATTTGGTAGAGCTGGACACAGCCTTACACTTAATGAAACAAGCGAAAAACTTGGGTTCGGTAATGATACTCTCTTTAAGCGCGGAAGCCTACGCATATATACAAAAGCGTTACCAGAATTTGCAAAAGGAAGAATATCTCGATATAAACTTAGAGAGCATTATTCAAGGTTTAAAAGCCTACCTCCCGATTTTGTTGATCCTAACCAAAAAGTTTGCTGCCGTCGTGGCGAATCCACCATATATGGGACAAAGGAGTATGAACGTTGGGTTGAAGAATTATGTGAATAATAATTACCCCATAACGAAGTCTGATTTAATGACCGTTTTTATGGAGGTTATTCCAAACCTAGCCAAAGAAGATGCTCGTTTTGCCCTAATTAATTTGCCATCTTGGTTATTTTTATCCTCCTTCGAAAAAATAAGAAGGCATTATATTGATGATTTTACCTTTGACAGTCTTTTGCATATGGGCAGAGGGATTTTTGGAATTGATTTCGGTTCCGTAGCCTATGCCTTAAAAAAAAGGAAACCTGATGATTCTGTTGGTAGCTATTTTAGATTGCACGAAAGAAATTTCCAACATATTTTATACACAGACATTGAAAAACTTTTTTTGTATTGTAATGGAAAAGAAGAATATAGATACGACTTTAGGCAGTATAGAGGCGAGGAAGGGATAACCGAGATTCCAGAAAATGGAACAGCTGTAGGTAAAAAGATTTTCTATCCCAACATCCATCAAACCAATTTTTTTAAAATTCCAGGAAGCCCGATTGCCTATTGGGTAAGTGATAAGTATCTAGAAACATTTATAAAATTTGATAGAGTAGATAATAATATTACCGTCAAACAAGGGTTGGCCACTGGAGATAATAATACTTTTCTTCGTGATTGGTTTGAAGTTTCGAATTTAAAAGTAAATGCTAGATGTTCTTCAGTTTTAGAGGCTCATCAATCTGGTAAAAAATGGTTTCCTTACAATAAGGGAGGTGGTTTTAGGAAATGGTATGGAAATCAATATTATTATATTTCTTTTGATAAGAAAAGTTATGAAATCCTTTTAACTCAAGGTAATCATCTCCCCTCAAGAGATTTATATTTTAAAGAAGGTATAACTTGGTCAGATGTTTCATCAGGCACCTTTGCCTGTCGATATAGTCCAGAAGGTTTTATTTTTGATGTGAAAGGTTCTTCAGGTTTTTGTGATAACTTTTTATACTACAAAATATCAATGTTGAATTCAAGGTTTTCAGCAAATACACTTTTTGTTCTAAACCCTACAATGTCATATCAAGTTGGAAATATTAAGAATATACCTTTCGTGTTTTCGCAAGAAAAAGAGGACAGGGTTACTCAATATAGTAAAGAATGCATAGATGTATCCAAAAAAGATTGGGACTCTCGTGAAAGCTCTTGGGATTTCGAACATTCTCCTTTATTAAATGAAACTACTAATTTAGAGGAAGCTTACACTTCTTGGCAAAAAAATGTGGCACAAGACTTCTTTCAACTACACGCCAATGAAGAGGAGCTCAACCGTATTTTTATTGATATCTATGGCTTGCAAGATGAGCTAACTCCAGAAGTTGAATTAAAAGATATTACCATTCTACAGGAGGAATTAAAAAAGAAAGATTTAGAAAAGGTAGAGTCCAAGTTTAGAAAAGATGGAGCGGATGCTATAGAGCTACCAATCGATAAATCCCAAGTAATCAGTCAATTTATCAGTTATGCCATTGGTGTATTTATGGGGCGATACCGTTTGGATAAACCAGGTTTACATATTGCGCACCCCAATCCTTCCGCAGAAGAAATTGCTTCGTATTCTTATAGTGACAAAACCGTTACAATTGATGAAGATGCCATTCTTCCTTTAATGGGCACGGAATGCAATTTTTCAGATGACGTATTACAGCAATTTAATGAGTTATTGGATATTATTTGGGGTCCAGAGCAACGTACCGAGAACATCAATTTTATACAAGAGTGTTTAGATAAAGACTTAGAGCGGTTTTTGGTCAAAGATTTTTATAAGTATCATCACAGTAAAAGGATGTATGATAAAAAACCAATCTACTGGTTGTTTGCTTCGCCCAAAGGAGCATTTCAAGTCTTGGTCTATATGCACCGTATGAATGCCTTTACCGTAGAAAAGATACGTGCCAATTACTTGTTGGAGCATCTAAAAAAACTGCGTTCCGAAGAAACTATGTTGGCTGCAAATGATAGTACATTAAACACTCAAGAAGCCAAACGCTTAGATCAGGTTAGGAAAGACATTGAAGAATGTGAAACATACGATATGGAATTAAAAGATATCGCAGATCAACAGATTGAATTTGACCTGGATGATGGCGTAACGGTCAACTATGCTAAGTTTAAAACTGTAGTTGCAAAAATATAGAAGATGATACAGGAAAAGGTAGAAGATTATTTTAAGAGATCTCCAGAGCTTCGCATCTTGTTCTTTTTTGATGAAGCACGAGAAAATGAAGAAGAGGTTAAAGGTTTGGACTTGGAGGACATTCATATTGAGGTTTGGGAGAACAATCCCTTTACCTTAAAATGCAAATTGATAGATGAATTGAGCAGCAGTAAGGTCTTGCTCTATTTGCCTATAAAGCAGCCCACCACAAAAGATGATTTCCAGCACTTCCCATTGATGGGTTTACTGTTGGCAAATAAAGAATTGCAATTGGATAATGTGGGTGCCTTTATGGAAGAGTACCACTTGCAAAGACGTCAAAAATCCCTGGTTTCAAAATATATCAAAGAGCTAAAATATGCAGGCGTACAAGAAGTATGCAAACCCATATTAAAAGCTTCCAATTTTGAAGAACCAATGCTTCAACGCGCTTTATTATCTTCGTTTTTAAATTTTAAAACCATAGAGCCTTGGACTATTTTAGTAGGAAAACTTTTGACCTTAAGTATTGAAGAAGACGCTAAAAATTTGCAACGTGTTGTTAAAAAACTAAAAGATCTTAGTTTTGAGGATGTTGTACTTCGCCATATTCAAGAAGTAACAGGAACAGCTATTCAAAGTATAGATAACAGTAACTTATTACACGTCGCGAAAGCAGTGCTGTATAACAAGCTCACTCAAACTATGGGCGTTTCCAAACACACAGATCCATACGCTACTCTTAAAATTGAAGATTCCACGCGGATTACCCGGCTTAATCAAATGTTGCAGGAAGTGGATAGACAACCACAACTAAAGCTTGCCTTTGACATCTTGTTGGAAAAAGTGAGTAAGGACATTAAAGGCTCCAAACTGATTGAAGTCTATGGAGAGGATGCCAATTTTGCAGAGTTCAATGCTGAAATGGTCTGGACAGTACTTGCGAACATCCAATCGCATATTGCAAGCGCACCTTCCGAAGTAGTAAAAAAACTAGAAAAATTAAGTCTGCAATCAGAATTACCGTTGGTGGTTAAACAGGTATTAAAATATCTAATCCAAGTAGCTAAATTGCATCAGTTTGTCAATGGTGTATCCGGCTATGTTCTAGATACTCCTGAAGAATACGTGCATTGGTACACCAATGATTTATACAAAGTGGACAGTAGTTTCAGACGTGCTATTCTGATCAAAAAGTCAATAGATGATACGGAAGTCCCTAATCATTTTGATACAGATGGCATTCAAGCAGGTTTGAACGCCACCTATGATAAACATACAGATACTCTGAACAGGGAATGGTTAAAATGTTTAAACCACTTTAATTTTGATTATAGCAAGATTAATGTTCCAAAACAATATGATTTTTATAAGACGGAGATTACAGACAAAGATCAAAAAGTAGTCGTAATTATTTCGGATGCTTTACGTTATGAAGCAGGTTATGAATTGTTATCGCAAATGCACGGTGATCCCAAAAACACCGCAGAAATCAGATATATGTTGGCGTCTATTCCTTCCAAAACCAATGTGGGAATGGCACAGCTGTTACCTGGTAAGAATTTTGAATTTAATAGCGGCGATATTAAAATAGATTCCATTTCGGCTTCAAGTACTTATAGATCGAATATATTGGAAAGCTCTAATCCAAGTTCATTTGCCATTCAATATGGAGCATTGGATGGATTAAAGAGGCCAGAAATACGGGGAATTTTCAAGAATGAGGTTGTTTACGTATATCACGATGTTATAGATGCCACGGGCGACTCAAGATCTTCTGAACGAAGAACATTTGATGCCGTTAAGGATAGTATTTATGAACTGCAAAAGTTTGTAAAGCTATTACACGGTTCCTATAATGTTGCAAAAGTTTACATCACTGCAGATCACGGCTTTTTGTATAATGACAAAAAAATAGAGGAAAAAGATCAGGAGCGCTTACCAAGTATAGATGTAGCACTTTCGCATAACCGGTATTACGCAACTACCCAGCCGGCGAGACCTGATTTAGGTTATTGTATTCCCCTCACAGCCACTACTAAATTTAAAGACGACTTATATATCACAGTACCATTCTCCGTGAATCGATATAAAAAATCGGGAGTTGGTCATCAATTTGTTCACGGTGGAGGAAGCCTACAGGAACTGGTAGTGCCTTTAATCGAGAGTTCAAGAAAACTTAAAAAAGTTACTAAAAAAGTAAATCCCGTTTTACTTCACAAAGGAAATTTGAGAATTGTTTCAAATATTATTAAGTTAAACATTTTACAAGAAAATGAAGTTTCAAGATTTGAGAAAGACCGAATAATAACTATTGGTTTATATAAAGAGTCTGTTTTGGTAAGTAATCAAGTAGAGATTCTTTTAAATTCCACTTCAGAATCGCCAAGTGAAAGATTAAGTGCTGTAGAATTAATTTTAAAAGTTGATGCAGCCAACGAATCTTTCTTGAAATTGAAGATATTTGACAAAGAGGATATGTTAAATCCAATTATTGAAGAACGCGTACAAAATAGTACCATAATACCGACTGATTTCTAATGGAGCTAAAAGAAAAAATAATTCAACATTTTGAAGGAAAGGTTGTTCGAAAAGATCTAACGGCTTTGGTAAAAGGTAATAATCCTGTGCCTGTTTATGTACTGGAATATTTATTGGGTCAATATTGTGCTATTGATGATGAAGAAGTTATCAAAGCAGGTATCGAGAAAGTACGGAATGTTATTCGTGATAATTATGTTCATCGTTCTGATGCTGAAATTGTAAAGGGCAAAATAAGGAGTGCCGGCAGCCATAAGATTATTGATAAGGTGAATGTTTCGCTTAACGATACTCAAGCCAATATGTATGAAGCGGACTTCGCTAATTTAGGTTTGCGAAAAGTACCAATCGCTGATCAAATGGTACTCGACAACCCAAAGTTATTAAGCGGTGGTGGCGTTTGGTGTATTATAACCATAGGCTATTCGCACGCCGATGATATTTCTATGCGTTGGTTAATAGTTGATTTAAAACCTATTCAAGTAGCCAATGTAAATCTGGAGGAATATATTGATTTACGTAAAGAATTTACTACTGAGGAATGGTTGGATTTATTGATGCACAGTATAGGCTTAGATCCAGAATATTTTAATAGACGTGATAAATTCATTCAGCTTTCCCGGTTGATTCCCCATGTAGAGAACAACTATAACTATATAGAACTTGGTCCGAAAGGAACAGGGAAATCGCATATATTTTCAGAGCTTTCTCCACACGGGGTTTTAGTTTCTGGTGGTGATGTTTCCAAAGCAAGATTATTTGTCAATAATGCTGGTAAAGGAGCTGTAGGATTAGTAGGCTATTGGGATGTTGTTGCTTTGGATGAGTTTGAACAAGAAAAAGGAGGTAGAAGAACGGATGCCGACTTGGTTAAGATTATGCAAAACTATATGGCCAACCAAAGTTTTAACCGTGGAAAAGAAACATTTCAAGCTACAGCATCTATGGCATTTGTGGGCAACACCAAACATAATGTGCCCTATATGTTGAAGAATTCCCATTTGTTCGAATCCATACCGGAGGGTTATATAAAAGGGGCATTTTTGGACAGGATGCATATGTACGTTCCCGGATGGGAGGTAAGTATTTTAAAGAGTTCTGTCTTTTCAAATCAATATGGCTTTATCGTTGACTACCTGGCGGAATTGCTTCGTGAACTGCGCAAATCTGATTTCTCAGGAATTTTGGACGAAAAAGTAAATTTGGATGGTTCTTTAACGACACGGGATAAAACCGCGATTAGAAAATCCTTTTCAGGTCTTGTAAAACTAATTTATCCAGATAAGCAATTGACCGATGAGGAAGTCTACGAGTTACTTGATTTTTGTATTGAGGGAAGAAAACGTGTCAAAGATCAGTTGTACATTATCGATGAGACATTTAGATCAGAAAAGGTAGATTTTAATTATACCATCCTATCAAGTGGGGAAAAAAGATCTCCAGAAACTTTGGAGAACCTAAACTATAATGCGGCGGTTAAGGTACAACAAGATTTAAAAGAAGAGGAAAATGAACAACCTGTTTCGGTAAAGCCTAAACTAGAATTAAAGCCGCATCAAGTTATTCTTAAAGATAATCAAACCGGCATCTCTTATAGAAAGTTATTTGCAGACTATCTAAAAGGCGCGGAGAATATTAGCATACAAGATCCATATATCCGTATGCCATATCAATTTAAAAATCTATTGGAGTTCTGCATTATGCTTGGCAATAATAAAGAGCCTGAACAGGAGATTAACTTAGAAGTTGTGTCGTGGAATAATGAAGAATATCTTATGGACTCCGAAGCTAGTTTCGATGAATTGGCTACTTCTGTTTTAGAGTTGGGAATTCACTTAACCTACAGGATGGAAAATCACCACGACCGTTATATAGCTGCAGACAATGGGTGGAAAATCACTTTGGGCCGCGGATTGGATCTTTTTGAAAAGATTGAAGGAAGATTTAATGTCGCAGATATAGATCAGACGAAGCGGAAGTGTAAGGCTTGTGAGATGACTTATTTAAAGATTTAGGGATGGCCTATTTCAATATCAACTTTTTACTCTTTTGAACAAAGATAAACTGAAATTCTTTGTTGTTATTAATGCTAATTGAGAGTTTTTACTAGAGAACTCGAGAGAAGTGTTAGTTTGTTAATTATTGAGACTTCGAATTTCTTTTTGCTTTTCATGTTTATAATATAAGAGTGACTGGGGGAATTGGTATGGATTTGATATTTCCAATGAATTCCACTATTAGCAGTGTCAAATGGGTTTTTATCTATCATTTCAGTAGAAAAATCCTCTAAGTAAATTAAAAGAAAATCATCGAATAGGCGAATAATTATTAATCCCTTTTTATTAGCTGGTTGCCTATCTAAATTAACTTTTCTTAAATCAAACCACATCTTTGTGTTTTGCACAGATGGGGATAAGACAAAAAATTCTTTATTTTCAAATAATGAAGAATTTTTAGACTGAATCAGATTCAAATCTTCAATCAAGACTTCTTTGTGATGATTGCTAGTTGATGTATGGTCTCCAGACATAGTTTCTAATTATGGTGTAACGCGATTGCCTAACAATGTAGGGGTTGTTAATTAATGTACAATTTAGGAAAATTTGATCAATAGTAGAATCTTGTTGTTATGAAGGATTTTTCTAAAAATGAAAATTTAAAGTTTTGCAGGATTATCCAAATCGTATTGATTCATATATTTCTTGAGAATGTTCATATGTTTTCTTAACTGTCTTTTTATCTCTGGAGCTTCCATTATATCAGATGCACGATAAGCATATTTAACAAAATTACCACGGTATTTTCTTTGGAAATTCTGGCTAACTAGTTTTCCGTTTTTATAAACTATTTTATTTGCCGGTAGCTTTCTAGACTTAACACCTCTAAAGCTATATAGCCTATAGATCTTTAGAGG
>Ga0209414_1001008_pt1 | contig 13513 bp, 10 predicted proteins | sample LakVidmifraction_4_FD_181154 | JGI IMG/M metagenome (GOLD analysis project Ga0209414, IMG submission 181154) | Hypersaline microbial communities from Lake Vida, Antarctica - Brine Hole Two &gt;0.2 micron (SPAdes) (version 2) | ecosystem: Environmental > Aquatic > Non-marine Saline and Alkaline >... | reverse complement strand
GAAAATTCGAAAATTCGAAAATTCGAAAATGGCAGGAGATCCCCCTCCGTCATGCTGCGCATGCCACCTCCCCTAAATTAGGGGAGGAGCACTTGCGAACTGGAAGTGGGTGAGAAATTCGAAAATTCGAAAATTCGAAAATGGCAGGGGTCCCCCTCCGTCATGCTGCGCATGCCACCTCCCCTAAATTAGGGGAGGAGCACTTGCGAACTGGAAGTGGGTGAGAAATTCGAAAATTCGGAAATTCGAAAATTCGAAAATGGCAGGAAATGATTGTTGGGGCGACATGCGTGTCGCCCGTACTTAAATAATAGGGATTTGAGATATGAGAGGTTTGTTTGTTACCTTTGAAGGACCTGAAGCAGGTGGAAAGTCTACACAGATAGGGTTGTTGAGAGAGTTTCTTGAGAAACATGGTAAAGATGTTCTTTGTACCAGAGAACCGGGAGGCACTCCAGCAGGAGAGGCTATTCGTAATTTGCTGCAGCATGATGAATCTGGAGAGAACCTGGTTGGAGCAGCGGAAACTTTATTGTTTGAAGCGAGTAGATCACAATTAGTTGAAGAGGTTATCAGGCCGGCTTTGCAGAAGGGAAAAGTTGTGATTTGTGACAGATTTTCTGATTCAACAGTTGCGTATCAGGGATACGGTAGGGGATTTGGAGTTGAAGCAGTTGCGCACCTAAATGAATTTGCCACGGGTGGCTTGAAACCAGATGTAACTTTTTTACTTGATATACCTGTGGAAGAAGGATTTAAGCGTATTGAAGAGAGAAATGCAGCTAATAAGACTGTTAAAGATAGGCTTGAGAGTGAGGCTGTTGAGTTTCATGAAAAGTTGAGACAGGGATTTTTGGAGATGGCAAAAAATGAGCCAGAGCGATTTGTTGTTATTGATGCCCGAGGGACTATTGAGCATACTGCTGGGGTGGTTGAGGGGAAGATGAAAGAAATGATTGAAAGTTGACAATGTGGAATGCCTCCCGGCGGGATTATTTTGTTCCGCGCCGAGGCGACGCGGCTACAGGCAGAAGAATTATGAATGCTAAATGATGAATTGGAAATATGAAAGAGATTGATGCATATAACAAGTTAATATCGAGTTTTGATGAGGGACGTTTTGCTCATGCATACATTATATGTGGATGTAGCAAAAAGACTAGTATAGACTTCACAAAGAAAGTTTTGCAGCATATTCTTTCTTCCAATATTGATGATGAAGCACAGAAAGAACTTGTGAAAAAGAAGGTTCAGGATCGAACTGCTCTGGATGCATATTGGATTGAGCCGGAGAATAAATCACGTAGCATCTCTATTGATCAGGTGCGAGAGCTTTTGAATGATGTATATATGACATCATATAATCATGGTTGGAAAGTTGCAGTTTTTGTTGATGCCGACAGGCTTGGGCAGGGGGCAGGTAATGCTTTTCTGAAGACTTTGGAAGAACCGCCAGATAGATGTGCTTTTTTTCTGATTGTAGAGAATATTAGAACTTTGCTACCAACCATAATTTCAAGATGTCAGACAATTATGATTGATGTCGAGGATGAAGTTGATGAGAATGCTGAGCTTTACAGTGAAATTGTTGATTTTCTAGTTGCGAATAGACCCAGTAGTCCGGCAGCGCGAATGATGTCAGCAATGACTATTGCAAAGTTATTTGATGATTTGTTTGGTAGAATTAAGAAAGATATGGTAAAATTAGAGTCAAATTTAGCATCAGATGAAGTTGTTGAATCAGAAAAGAAGGTAATTGATGCAAGAGCAGAGGCCATGTTTAAGGAAAAAAGAGCTGCGATAATGAAGTTCTTATTCTCTTTTTATCGGGATATGTTTGTACTGTCGCTTGGTTGTGATGAAGAGTTTATTATTAATAAGAGTTTTTTTAAAGAGATAAAATTTTACCTTGATGGCAGAACAGAGCAGAGTATTCAAAGAGATATGAAAACTTTGGAGAATATTAACACAATGATGGAAGCCAATGTTCGACCTATACAGGCTTTAAGACAAGGGTTTAGCGGGATGATTCTTTAAGAAATGGTAAATGGTAAATGGTAAAGGGTAAATGTTGGAAAAGCTCCGCAGGTATGAATTTATAAGAAATGCGCAAATTCGTAAATGCGAAAATAGCCGGTAGGGGCGAGGCCTGCCTCGCCCAATAATGGGGCAGACACAAGGCCTGCCCGTACACAAAACAATTTAAGGAAGATATGATTGCAGTTGTAAAAATAGAAGATGGATTGATTATTTACGCAACGATTGTTGACACTGTGCATGTGCATCTGAATGAGGACTGCATTGTTCAGCGGGAGAAATCTCAGGATTTTGGTACAATTATCAGAATTTTAGAGGATGATGATGTACAGTGTGAATGTCCGCATTCAATGGATAATGACAATACCGATGTGAGCAAGAATAAAGTTATTCGTTCTGCAACACTTAAAGACAAGTCGATTGCTAATGAGAATGTAATAAAAGCTCGTATGAGCAGAGATAAGTGTGAAGCAAAGGTTAAGGAATTGAAGTTAGATATTCGTGTTGTCGGATTGCGCTACAGCTTTGATGGTAAAACCTTTTTTATTACTTTTGTATCGGAGAACCGGGTTGATTTTAGGACGATGATTAGAGATTTGTCGGAGGCTTTTAACACGCATGTACATATGATCCAGATAGGTATCAGAGATGAGGCAACATTGATTGGCGGGATTGCACCGTGTGGTCAGGTTATGTGTTGTAGCAGATGGATGCAGAAGTTTGATGCAGTCAATGTTCGCATGGCTAAGACACAAGGGCTGTCTTTGAAGCTTGGAGCTATTACGGGGATGTGTGACCGCTTAAAGTGTTGTTTGCGTTTTGAGAATCAGCAATATAAAGAGTTTGGAGCTGACTTGCCTAGAGTTGGCATGTATGTTGATACACCAGATGGCATTGGCAGAATTGTTGAACGAGATGTAATGGGAGGAAATTTAAAAGTTTATAATAGAAAAGCTAAAGGAACGTATACTTATCATGTAAGTGATGTGCGTATTGCTCCAAACGTTAGAAAAACAAAAGAAGAAATTGAGGAAAGTGAATAATGAAATTATTACACCGTTTGTTTGAGAATATTGTTGCTATCGTAATGTTCATAGTTAGTATTACGGTGATTGTTGCATGCTCTTCAGAAAGTTTATGGAACGATTTTGTTATGGTGTTTGGTGATGCACGTTTTTATCTTTTATTTTTTGGTTTAGCACTATTTTTCTGTAACATACTATATATATTATCTGGTATGAATAATGAAAAGAGAGATGAGTCTATATCAATGGAGGGTGAGAATGGAGTAATTACGATTTCAGCACAAGCTATTAAAAATTATATTGTTAAGTTATCACCGGAGTTTCCTTCAGTAGTAAAGTTGCAACCTAAAATCATTTCTAAGAAACGATATATTGACATTATTGTTTTGGTTCGAGTCAAACCGGATCCTCAGATTCATGAAGCTTGTGAGGTTCTGCAGAAGCGAATCAGAGAGACTTTGGCAAATGCATTGGGCATACTTGAGGTAAGAAAGATTGAGATAAATATCAGAGAGATTTCAGGGCGATATACAGATTTAATATAGAAAGTATTAATAAGTTTATAAAAAAAAGTAAAAAAAAGTGATTAGGGGCTTGCAAAAGATAGTGTATTATGTAAAGATACGCCGTTTTTTGGAAGTGATGAATGAAAATCGCGTAATATACGTAAAAATTCAGGTAGATAAAGAATATGGCAATTAAAATTAGATTAACAAGAACAGGTGCTAAAAATAGTGCATGCTACCGTGTAGTGGTTGCAGATGTTCGTTCACCACGAGATGGACGTGCAATTGAAGTACTAGGGTGGTATGATCCTAAAAAGGCTGATAATAAATTTGGACTAAAGCAAGATCGCATTGATTATTGGATTAATCAAGGTGCTCAAATAAGTCAAACAGTTAAGAGTCTTTTGAAACAGGCAGCAAAGGCTGAAGCTTAAAACAGGCGATATTTTTGTAATGTCACTAAAAATAGATGTGATAACTATTTTTCCAGGAATGCTTGACGGTTTTCTTGGAGAGAGTATGCTAAAGCGAGCTGTAGAGAAGGGTGCGGTAGAATTTAATGTTGTGAATCTTCGAGATTTTACAACAGATACACACCAGACTACAGATGACCGACCATATGGTGGCGGTCCGGGAATGGTTATGAAGCCTGAACCGATGTTTGATGCTATTAACAGTTTGAAGAGTGAGACTTCGCGAGTTATTTTAATGACTCCGAGGGGGAATCAATTTAAACAGTCTAGAGCATTAGATTTAGCAAAAGAAACACATATAATTTTTGTATGTGGACATTATGAAGGAGTTGACGAGCGAGTTATCGAAAGTTTAGTCGATGAGAGTATATCCATCGGTGACTATATTTTGACAAACGGAGTTTTACCGGCGGCAGTTATAATAGACTCCGTGGTTCGCTTGTTGCCGGGTGTTTTAGGTGGAGAAGGTGCAACAGAGGCCGAATCCTTTATGGATGATGGTTTGTTGGAGTATCCTCAGTATACAAGACCGGCAGATTATAACGGTTTAACTGTTCCTGACATTTTGTTATCTGGCAATCATGCAGAGATAGCAAGATGGCGTAAGGAACAGGCATATAAAGTAACAAAAAATATTAGACCAGATTTATTGAATAAATGAAAATTTAGCGGAGAGAAAAGATGAACCCCGTAGTAGCAAAACTTAATAGAGAAAATCTTAAGAGTGAAGAAGAAACTTCTTTTGGTATTGGTGATAACGTAAGAGTTCACTGCAAAATTAAAGAAGGTGGAAAAGAGCGTATACAGATCTTTGCAGGTTATGTAATTGCTCGCGATGGTGTTGGTAATACAGAAACATTTACAGTGAGAAGAGTTTCTCATGGTGTCGGTGTTGAAAAGGTATTCCCTGTACATTCACCATACATTGAAAAACTTGAAGTTCAGAGTTCTTCTTATGTAAGACGTGCTAAGCTTTATTTCTTACGCGATCGTAAGGGCAAAAAGGCTCGTCTCCGTGAGAAGGTTAAGCGCAGCAAATAAATAACTTAGATTTTATAAAAAGATGGAAGCATTATGTTTCCATCTTTTTTTTTAGTTAGGGCATCTTGTCTATCCAACAAGACGTATTAGCTCCTGCCCTGTTTAGGGAAGGTGTCCGCCGTGTCGGGCGAAGACTGAAGGAACGAGGACGGAGGGTTTCCTCCTCCCTGCTGGCAACATAACATTAAACTGCACTGCGGGAGGGGCATCGTCTCCGATGACCGAAAAAGACACCCACCCAGAAAAACAGGGAACCATTTACAATTAACCATTACTAACTTGACCTTGTTTCCTTTTTTTGTGATAATCTAGAAAGTTTATTTTAGAGCAATGAACGACAGATCAACCGTGAATTGCTCTAATACAAAATTGCTCAAAAGAGGACTATCAAACAATGAAATATAGATTAGTAGGGGAAACCGCTCAGGTTATTATTAATAATGTAAAAGATCTTATTGAACTTATAAATTTAGATGATACACACTGGGTCTCAACAAGTGCTCCAGTTGAGGCTTTTCATATTAATAAGGATTTTCTGCAATATTTGGATACAGAAAAAGATGGACGAGTTAGCTCAAATGAAGTTAAATTGTCTTTAAAGTGGTTCTTTGATTTATATGACAAACCTGCAGAGCTTAAGATGGGCGTGGAGGTTCTTGACCCTAAAGAACTCAAAAAGAGCTCTAAACACTTTAATGATATTAATGAGGTATATCATTATATAAAAAATCATTCTGATGATGAACAAGTTCTTTTAAGCCATGTTGTTAAGTTGAAAAATGAGATTCAGGCAATAATTATTCAGCAAAGTCCTATAGTTTTTGCCGATTCAATTGAAGACGAATCATTAAAGGAATATTTCACGGATATTGTTACCATACATGGGGGATGTGAGCATCCAGCCGGAGGACGTGGTGTCAGTGTTGTGTCAGTTAATGAGTTTCAGGATGTTATAGCCAAGTGGATTGAATGGCAGGCTGTCTCTAATTTGTCGGATGATGAACATAAAACAGAAGTGTTTCCTTTTGCAAATCAGACTCCACAGGTGTTTGACATCTTTGAATCTATTAGAGATAAAGTTGAACACTATTTTTCTCTCTGTGATTTAGTAAAATTGGATTCAGAACTAAAGCAATCATGCTGGCCTATAATCAAAGATGACAAATCAATTGACCTAAAAGATTCCCAGCAGGTTAAAGATATGATGTGTGATGCACCTGTTGCCGAACCTAATAATCAGAAAATTCTACAGTTTGATGAATTTATAAATCCGGCATATGTGGATGTTGTTAAAAGCTTCTACACAAAGATTTTTGAAGAATTATATGGACATGAAGATATCATGGAATATAGTCAATGGCAGAGAATCAAATCTGTTTTTGAACCATACAAGAAGTGGGTTGAAGCCAAACCTAGTATTGACATGACAGACTTCTCAAAAGAGAAGTTGCAGGAGTATCTGCAGACTGACATTTCAAATCGAGCACTTAAACATATTGAGTCGATTCCTCAGCCAACAGTCTCTTTTAAACAAATTATTCTGGCTGAGAAGATGATGCTTTTTAGAAAGTTATTTATCACATTTGTAAACAACTATGTTGCAATGCCTGAATTATATGACTATTCGAAGCCATCGATTTTGGAGGAGGGTACTCTGATAATGGATGGCAGAAGATTTAATCTTGCCATTAGAGTCTTTAATGAGGCGGAACACATGCTGGTAACAAAAAATTCTTCAACATATGTCATGTATGTGGAGTTGACACATCTACCTCTGAATAAAAAAATGGAGGTTGCAGTTCCTTTAGCTCGTGGTATGAGTGGATACATAATGATTGGGAAAAGAGGTATTTTTGAACATATTGATGGAACAATCATGCAGGCTAAAGTTGTGCAGATTGTAGATTTTCCAGTCAGTTTTCTTGATGCAATCTTGAAGCCATTCAAAAAGCTTGGAGAAGCTGTAACAACAAAAATCGATTCCATTGCTTCAAGTGCAGAGAAGAATCTTCTTTCAACAACTGATTCATTAATTGATCCAAACAAAAAGGTGGCTGCACTTCCTGCTGCTAATTCTAATCAGACTGCTGGAATGATTGCCGGCGGTGGTTTTGCTATTGCAGCAATTGGCTCATCATTGGCATTTATGACCAAAACTCTATCTTCGATACATCCAAGTCGTATTATTGTGTTTGTGGGTGTTTTAATTCTTGCAATGCTTGTCCCTCTCTCTATTGTTGCGTTTATCCGACTTGCTCGTAGAGATATTTCATGTCTGCTTGAAGGGGCAGGGTGGGCGATTAATCCTCGCTTAAGAATTACAAAACGCATGAAAAAATATATTTCCGAAAGAACAGTCAAATTAATCATCTTCGGCATCTGTATTACCCCTAAGAAAAATTAGAAATAGTTGTTAATTGTTAGTTGTCAGTGGTTAGTTGAAGAAAAACCACAAAGAATCTAGGGCGGCAGAGCCGCAACCAAAAGAATTATCGCACAGAGGAGCAGAGAACGCAGAGAAAGAATTTTAGCCTCAAAAATGCACAAAAATTGTCAATAACCGTTGCTGATTTGAGGCATATTGGGAGCGATAATGTCCTCATTATCATCTTTCATTCTTCATTCGATGTTGGACGTTCTTTTCCCCATTCCCGTAGAGGCAGATTCCATGTCTGCCCTTTCCGCATTTATCTGCATCAGACCATTTGATCCAAAGTGCTCCTGCCCTGTCTAACCATCAGACAAAGAGCTGGCTCGTTCCAGCCCAACAGCGACTACGATATAGGTTTCCGTTCCGTTTGCCGTTAAGTATCCACCGGTCTGCCTGCCTGTGCGGTACGCACAGGCAGGACATCTACTCCTTTATCAGTAACATCATGGTTTCGTAAGCGTCATATCTCTTCCTAAGGACTTTAAGGACCTTAACGACTTTAAAGTCTTTAAGAAATGTGTCGATCTTCTTTCCAACTCACAGCCTTGTCGGCCTTAGCCCAAAGGGCGAAGACTGAAGTGTCAGTTGTAGCTCGAAGCAGCGAAGATGTGGCTAGCAACAAAAAACTAATAACTTCTTAGGTTTCGACTGTGTCGAGCCGTAGTCCGGAACGGCGAAGGCTTTTCATCATTAACCATTAACTAACAACTAACAATTAACCATTGTCATTGTCCTGCGTCAAAAGAAATTAAACAGTCACTTAACCTCGCTTTTGCATTTGAAAGTTAATTGTTTTTTTTTAATATCAGAGGTTGACTTTTAGTGGGTTTATAGCTATACTTCAACCCTACTTTTTTATTAAGAACTATGGTGTTTGATAATAAATTAATTTCATAGAATATTAGTGAATAATAATAAAAAACATTACCATTTTGAACTCCTTTATTTGTTAAAAGGCTAATTGGTAATTTTATAGGGAGACATTAAATGTCAGATAAGAAAATGATAATGGTTGATGGTAATACCGTCGCCGGGACAGTGGCTCACGCTTTGAGTGAAGTCTGCGCTATCTATCCTATTACACCTTCATCTCCAATGGGTGAGGTTGCTGATAGCTTGAGTGCTATTGGAACTAAAAATATTTGGGGAACAATTCCAAGAATTATTGAAATGCAATCAGAAGGTGGCGCAGCTGGTGCTGTACACGGTTCTTTAACTTCTGGTGCACTGACTGCTACATTTACAGCTTCTCAAGGGCTTCTACTTATGATACCTAACATGTATAAAATAGCTGGCGAGTTATGTCCTGCTGTTTTCCATGTTGCTGCTCGTTCTTTAGCATGTCAAGGTCTATCAATTTTTGGTGACCACTCAGATATTATGGCTGTTCGTCAAACCGGTTTTGCTATGCTAGGTGCTGCCAGTGTTCAGGAAGCTGCAGATATGGCTCTTGTTGCTCATGCTGCTACACTTGAAGCAAAAGTACCTTTCGTACATTTCTTTGATGGTTTCCGTACTTCTCATGAAATCCAGAAGGTTGAAGAAATTACAAATGACATCATCAGAGATGTTATCGAAGATGAGTATGTAATGGCTTTCCGTAAGCGTGGATTAAATACTGAAGCACCATCCATGCGTGGTACAGCTCAGAATCCTGACGTTTACTTCCAGGGTCGTGAAACAGTTAACAAATATTATGAAGATTGTCCTGCAATTGTTCAGAAGTATATGGACAAACTAGGAAAAGCTACAGGTCGTCAATATAAACTATTTGATTATGTTGGTGCTCCAGATGCCGAAAGAATTATTATTGTAATGGGTTCTGGTGCAGATTCAGTTCATGAAACTGTTGAAGCTCTTGTAGAAAAAGGCGAAAAAGTTGGCGTAATCAAAGTGCGTCTATATCGTCCTTTCTGTATTAATTCATTTATTGATTCCATTCCTGAATCAACAAAGGCAATTGCTGTTCTTGACAGAACAAAAGAGCCAGGTTCAATTGGTGAGCCACTGTATCAGGATGTTCGTACAGCAATTGGCGAAGCAATGAGTGAAGGTTTTGGTAATATCAAAGTTTATCCAAAGGTTGTTGGCGGTCGTTATGGTTTGGGTTCAAAAGAATTTACACCAGCTATGATTAAAGGCGTTTTGGATAATTTGAAATCTGATAAACCAAAAAATCATTTCACAGTTGGTATCAAAGATGATGTGACTAATACAGGTATTGATTTTGATCCATCATTCAATGTTGGTGGAAATAGGTTTGAAGGTATGTTCTACGGTTTGGGTTCAGATGGTACCGTTGGTGCTAACAAGAACTCAATCAAGATTATTGGTAGTGAAACAGATAACTATGCTCAAGGCTACTTTGTATATGACTCAAAGAAAGCTGGAGCAATGACTGTTTCACATCTAAGATTTGGACCAAAGTTACTTCGTACTCCTTATCTATGTACAAATCCAGACTTTATTGCCTGCCATAACTACTCATTTATTGAAAAGTATGACATGCTTGCAAATGCTAAAGAAGGTGCAACATTCCTGCTTGCAGCCCCATATTCAGCAGCAGAAATCTGGGCACATCTACCAGATGAAATGGCACAGCAAATTATTGACAAGAAGATTAACTTCTATGTAATTGATGCTGTTAATCTTGCTTTGGATCTAGGTCTTGGTGCTCGTATTAACACAATCATGCAGTCATGTTTCTTCAAAATTTCAGGAATTCTTCCTGGAGATGAAGCAATTGATGCTCTTAAAGCAGCTATCAAGAAGACATATGGTAAAAAAGGTGATGAAATCGTTCAGAGCAACTACAAGGCCGTTGATGGTGCTTTAGGTGCAATTGAAAAGGTTGAAGTTCCTGCTTCCGTATCCGGAAACTTTAAAATGCATGCTCCTGTTTCAGCTGATGCTCCTGAGTTTGTTAAAACTGTTACAGGAAAATTGATGCAGATGAAGGGTGATGAACTGCCAGTTAGCAAGATGCCGGAAGATGGCACATGGCCAACAGGTACAACTAAGTACGAAAAACGTAACATTGCGGTTGAAATTCCTGTTTGGAAGCCAGAACTATGTATCCAGTGTACACAATGTTCTTTGGTATGTCCTCATGCAGCTATTCGTGCAAAAGTTTACGATCCTGCTCTATTAGAAAAAGCTCCTGAAACATTTAAAACTGTTGCAGCTAAAGGTAAAGATTTTGCCGGCATGAATTTCACAATTCAATGTGCTCCGGAAGATTGTACTGGTTGTGGCGCTTGTGTTGAAAAATGTCCTGGAATGGAAAGAGATGCGGATAAAAAACCAACAGGCGTTAAAGCTATTAACATGGAAGATCAGATTCCTCTTCGTGATACAGAAGCAGCAAACTGGGACTTCTTTATGAATGTTCTACCTGAAGTTGATCAGTCAACACTTAATAAGTCAACAATCAAAGGCAGCCAGTTGGCACCAGCTCTATTTGAGTTCTCAGGTGCATGCGCAGGTTGTGGTGAAACAGCTTATGTTAAGTTGCTTTCTCAATTGTTTGGTGACAGAACAATGATTGCCAATGCAACAGGTTGTTCTTCTATTTATGGTGGTAACTTACCAACAACTCCATATACAACTCGTGCAGATGGTTGTGGACCAGTTTGGTCAAACTCTCTATTCGAAGATAATGCTGAGTTTGGTTTTGGTATGAGATTGGCTGTAGATAAGTTTAATGAATACGCTCTTGAGCTAATGGATAAGCTTCTTGCAAAAGAAGAACTACCAGCAGATGTTAGAACTCTATTAGAAGCTATTAAGAGTGCAGATCAGTCATCACAAAAACTTGTCGACGAGCAACGTGTCAGAGTTAGAGAACTTAAGACTATTCTTGAAGGTTGCAAAGAAAAGGGTGAAACTGGTGTTCAACTACTATCTGTTGCTGATTACTTGATTAAGAAATCGGTATGGATTGTTGGTGGAGACGGATGGGCCTATGATATTGGTTACGGCGGTCTAGACCACGTGCTTGCTTCAGGTGAGAATGTTAACATTCTTGTTTTGGATACAGAAGTTTATTCAAACACAGGTGGTCAGGCATCTAAGGCTACACCAATTGGTGCAGTTGCTAAGTTTGCTGCAGCTGGTAAACCATTGATGAAGAAAGATCTTGGAATGATTTCAATGACTTATGGAAACATCTATGTTGCACAAGTTGCTATGGGAGCAAACTCTGCACAAGTAGTTAAGGCTTTCATGGAAGCTGAAGCTTATGATGGTCCTTCAATCATTTTGGCTTACTCACATTGTATCAGTCATGGTATCAATATGACTAATGGTCTTAATAACCAAAAAGAAATTGTTGAATCTGGTCATTGGCCACTATATCGTTTCAATCCTGCGAAGGAAGGTAACCCGCTGACTCTTGACAGCAAAGCTCCTACAATGAAGTATAGTGAACAGGCTATGAAAGAAAATCGTTTCAAAGTACTTTCTCGTACTGATCCAGAACGAGCTAAAATGTTACTTGCGAAGGGCGATGCATTCTTTGAAAAGAAGTACAAGCTTCTTGAGGATCTTGCCGCATTGTCATGTGACAACGATAGCGAGTAATTTAATTACTCAAACGAAAAAGGACGACTTTAAAAGTCGTCCTTTTTTTTGCCTTTTTGCTAATAAGAATTTCCTCCACAGATGACTCAGATTAAGAAAGAGGTTTAGCCACGGATAGACCTAGGGCGGACTAGCCGCCTGTCTGCATGAGTACACGAACAGGCAGGCAACCAAAAGAATTCTCGCACAGAGGCACAGAGAACGCAGAGAAAAGAAGAGGTAAAATTTCCGCCTGTCTGCGTGCTACGCACAGGCAGGCGCCGGAGCGACGCGGCTACAGCGTTAGTCTTGCAAATTAACGGTTGATTGCAGTTTCATCCTGTAGCCGAGTATGAAGGAAATGGGCTCGGACAGTGTAACGCATGCTTCCAGCTTGCAGTGCAAAACGCCAACAACCTAGAAGGTTGTGCTACCCCAAGGTAACGCGACGATCTTCGTTGCAAGCGCAAAACGCCAACAACCTAGAAGGTTGTGCTACCCCAAGGTAACGCAACGATCTTCGTTGCAAGCGCAAAACGCCAACAACCTAGAAGGTTGAGCTACCTTAAAATCTGCAAATCAGTATTGTATTGCAAGTTGTTCCTTTTAATAATAAATACTTGCAGAGCTATTCCACACCTATCTAACCATCTAACAAACTAACCGTCTAACTGATTATATACCGCTAGAGGCATTCCAACATTTACCCTTTACCCTTTACCCTTTACATTTTTTCTATGTCCTCATTATCATGAAAAGTTGACAAGTGTAAGATTGTTTTGCAACGTGTTTAAAACAAGAGTGTTGCAAAAGCTTTCGGAAATAATCGACCGTAAATCCTCCGTCGCCTTTCAGGCTATGGCGTGACAGGCAAGAAAATGAAGGGTTGTAGTACAAAGAAGAAAAAGAAAAGATGGTCAGTTGCTCGAGGTAGGACATTACACTACGTTCCATTGCTGTCGTAGCCTCCAGCCTCACTCCTTTGGTGTGCGCAGCGTGACGGAGTGGTAACATCCCATTTCAGCCGTCGTGTTGTGGCTTAGGAATGAAGGCTGAAGTCCAATATGGCGAAGGATGATTGACCGATGCTATTTTAGTAGCTGGTCGTATTCGTTGTGATTGCCGATCCAAACCCAAGTTAGTTCATCACCCTGTTTAAATGCCAATGCTCTATGAGCTTTGTCAACTCTCGCAGAATAAAACTTTCCTACTTTCTTAAAATGAAGGGATGGGTGATGTTGATCTTTTTCTAGTAAAGCAAATGCTTTGTCTGCCAAATTTTGAGTCTCTTCCGGCAGAGACCAATAAGCTTTCCAAAAACGTTTTGTTGCATTATGAATCATAGTGGTCTTAGTTGACCTGATTCTTTTTCAGCTGTTGCCTCTTGCATTAGAAAATCCAACTTGCCTGATTCAGAATCTTTTTCAATTTCCTTGTCCC
>Ga0209414_1001006_pt1 | contig 13531 bp, 15 predicted proteins | sample LakVidmifraction_4_FD_181154 | JGI IMG/M metagenome (GOLD analysis project Ga0209414, IMG submission 181154) | Hypersaline microbial communities from Lake Vida, Antarctica - Brine Hole Two &gt;0.2 micron (SPAdes) (version 2) | ecosystem: Environmental > Aquatic > Non-marine Saline and Alkaline >... | reverse complement strand
TCATAAAGACCCCTTTATGATGCATAGCCACGGGTATCACCCCGCAACAATCACCGAGTTGTTGAAGAGTGCGGGTTTTAAACAAATTAAGATACTAAATCCGGTAACACACGGTGCCAGAGTTGCGCGGGATATGCGTGTAGAAGCGATTAAATGAAAATTGTTGTAGGGTACGACCCCTTAGAAGAAAAAGCGCTAGACGCGTTAGTACGGTCCGTTGCCACCCATACCCAGCGTGCAATCTCTATAGACCTACTAAATGAAGAAAAGTTAAGGTCTCAGGGGCTGTATTCTAGGTTAATGGATAAGCGGGGCCAGTACTACGATTTAATAAGCAATGCTCCAAGCGCTACCGAATTCTCCACAAGTAGATTTTTAACGCCAATTATCAATCAGAGTGGATGGGTTTTATTTGTGGATTGTGACACGGTATTTTTAGTAGACCCGCATGATATTTTAGCGCACGTAGACCCAAGTAAAGCGGTTATGGTTGTTAAGCATGATCATCTCGGCAAGGAAGGCGTTAAGATGGGTGGACTAGCACAAACCTCTTACCGACGTAAGAACTGGTCTTCAGTTATGTTATTTAATTGTGACCATCCTTCTAACCACCGCCTATCACTCCATGATGTAAACTCACGCCCCGGAAGAGACCTTCACCGCTTTTATTGGCTTGATGACTCTGAAATTGGCGAGTTGCCTGCGGAATGGAATTGGTTAGTTGGCGTGCAAGAAATGCCGGACGCGCCGAAGCTTGCCCATTTCACGTTAGGTGGCCCTTGGGTTGAAGGCTGGCAACCTACTGAACACGACGACATTTGGAGCTGGTATGGAAATAAAGTTTAACCAAGCCGAGCGACGGTCAATTCTAGCGCGGCTAAAGTTAGTAGGTACGGAGGTTCGTAGAAAGTCCTCCCTCACTGCACTCCGTAAAGCAGCGGACGTTTTAGTTACCGCGGCAAGAGCCGACGCGCTTCTCGTTGATGACCCCGCAACGCCGAGCAACATCTCTAAAAATATAGTTAGAAGTTATAGTCGTCGATACTTTAGGCAAACGGGCAATCAGATGTATCGAATCGGGGTAATGGGGGGTGCAAAAGATCTCACGCTAGCGGAACAACAAAAGTATGAGTCAAACCCAGGTCGTTCAACTTTCTATTGGCGTTTCGTGAATTTCGGTTTTACTTCGGCAAGAACAGGAAGGCCCGTTCCCGGCAAGTTCTTTTTTGGTAAGCAACTTGCGCAACAAGCACAAAGAATAACCAACATGTACACTAAAACACTGGATAAGGAATTAGATAAAGCAATTGCGAAAGCAAGAAGGAGTAAATAATGTTTCCCCCATTTTTTCAAGTTGTTTCCGCAGACATTGCTGTGCAGGCACTACTTGGGTCAACCCCCTGTCGAGTTGTTCCTTTTGGCGAGGTACCCGCAAAAATGCAGAAGCCGTATGTGGCATACTCGTTTACAACGTCTCCTGAAAACACATTAAGTTGCGCACCAGACATCGACTCCCATGCAATACGTGTTGAATTTGTAGGGGACTCAGGAAGCAGCGTAGTGGACGCGGCCAGGGCGATACAGGTCGCAGTTGAGCCATTTGCGCACGTCCTATCCTACTCCCTGCTAGGTCGCGCCCCAAGTACCCGAGACTATTTACTCGTTATGGAAATAGACTGGGTTCACAAGAGGGATTGACCTTGGTTCCCTTTTGGGCTACTAAGAGGGTAAAATACAAGCGAGTAACTAACATTTAAAATTTATTGAGGTAATTAAGATGGCTATTAAAACACAAGGTACTTACCTATACACGGTAGACCCTGAAAACGACGCGGTATTACTTGTGGGGTGTGTAACCTCAATTGATGGCGTTGATACCACAAATGAACAGCTTGAAACAACGTGCCTAGAGTCACTAGCACGAACATACATCTCAGGTCTTGCTACGCCCGGCCAAGCATCCTTTGGAATTAACTTCGACCCCGCAGATGCGAGTCACTTGCGATTACACCAACTTAAAGTTGCGGGCACTACGCTTCCTTGGGCAATTGGTTTTTCCGATGGTATCGCAGTTCCTACCGCGGATACAGCGGGTAATTTGGACGTTCCCGCCACACGTAGTTGGATTGAATTTGAAGGCTTTATGACTTCGTATCCTTTTAGCTTTGCTCAAAACGCAGTTGTTCAATCAACAGTCGGAATTCAAATTTCTGGCGAACCTACAATTAGTGCGAAGGCCGTATAATGGCGCAATTGACTCTTGAAAGCTTAAGAAGCGCGGGGGCGTTCACTGGTGGCCTAGTTGAAAAGAAAGTCGCGATTACGTTAGAAAGTGGCGAAGAAGTCGAGTTCACCACTTGGATTCGACCCCTATCGTATTACGACGCAGCGCAACAAGTTCGTATCAGTAATGAAGACGACATCCTTGCACGCCGTATTTGCTCGGCAGTTTGTGATGAAGAAGGTGCCCCTGTTTTTCGGTTATCTGATGTTACGGGATATAACGAAGATGGCGCACCCATCATGGTTAAAGACCCCAAAACTAAAAAAGATGTTGAGCGCGGGGGTTTGGGCCGAGATGTAGTGTTCGCCTTGGCCTTAGCAATTAACGAGGTTTCAGGCTTGGGAAAGCAGGAAGCGACGAAGAAAGAGACGCTCCCCTCAGCCGAGAAGTAGAATTTTGGCATGAGTTAGTTCTTGCGGGAGTAGGTGGCCGAACCGTTGCAGAAGCACAGCGAAACGTATCGTGGTCTGAGTATACTAACTGGATCAAATACGCGAACAAGAATGGGTCCTTAAATGGCTCAAAGAAACTAGACCGGTCACTTGCTCAAATAGCTACCTTTTTTGCTCAAGGGCTAATGCCAAAGAAGAATGGGGAGAATTACAAACCAGCTGATTTTAGCTTGTGGATTGAGGATGCGCAAGAAAGCTACGGCACGAAAGAAGAAATATTTAGTTTATTTACGCAAATAGCAGCGGAAGGAAAAACAAATGGCAAGTAAGCGGTCTCTCGGAACCCTAACGCTCGACCTTATTGCAGATACTAGTAAATTTACTCCAGGTATGAATAAGGCGGGGCGTTCTGTTGATAAAAACATGCGCTCAATTGAGCGTAGTGTACGAAATGCCACGCGTAGCCTAGCTACTTTTGCCTCGGTTGCTGTTTTTAGAAGTCTTACTCAGGGCGTACAACAATATTCTGACGAATATATTTCGCTAAATAACCGATTAAAAGTAGCGACTGCGGGACATGAACAATTTGCGATAGCACAAAAACTAGTTTATGAGGTCGCGCAAGATACTCGGGCGCAATTGGGGGCAACTGCAGAGTTGTACCAGCGTATTGCGCTAGCTACTACCGCTTTAGGCTTATCTCAAAAAGAGATGGGGGATATTGTTACAACGGTAAACAAATCCCTTGTTATCTCGGGCTCGACTACCCAAGGTGCGCACGCCGCGATTATTCAGTTAGGCCAGGGTCTAGCAGCGGGTGCGTTACGCGGCCAAGAATTTAACTCCGTTGCGGAACAAGCGCCTAGATTACTTACGGTACTTGCGGACGCGCTAGATAAAACTACTGGCGAACTTAGGGATATGGCGAATGTAGGGGAGTTAACTTCCGAAGTAGTGGTTAAAGCCCTTCAAACGCAATCTAAACAAATAGCTAAAGAATTTGAACTTACAAGTGTGACTATCGGCCAAGCGAATACGCGAGTTCGTAACTCACTTGTACTTATGGTAGGCGAGCAGTTAGAAGCAAGTGGATCGTCTCAACAACTTGTAGGCGCACTTGATGACTTACGCGTGCTGCTAGAAGACCCAGCTACCGCTCAAGGGCTAGGACTCATAGCTAGTGGTCTTATTAGTATCTCCACGGCAGCTATTCAAGCCATAGCCCTAGTTGGGGAGTTTGCAGATACGCTTGGCCGCACCATGGCGCAAGTCACGGGCAACCTTGCAATTGCAGATGAAATTGAAGCCGAAATAAAACAAATTGATCGCGTGATCGAAGGTAGTTATTTTAGTGCATTAGTATTAGGAACCGGCAAACAAAACTTCTCCCTCTTCACCAAAACAAAAGAAGAACTAAACAGCTTACGATACTCACTTCAAACTAGTATCAGTTCGCTAGCGGATGGTTCGATCACAAAACCTATTCAAGAATTGGAGTCAGAAGTTGACTCAATTATTGAAAAGCTAAATAGTGGATTAGAAGCAGGTGGAAAGCGGGTAATATTCGGAGTAGGCGGTGTTGAGTACTACGATGATGCGGAACTACGATCAAGCTTAAAAGACCTGTACGGTCAAATTGGCCAATACAATAAAGCTAATGCGATTGTTCTTACCATAGATACTAAAGCACTCGAAGAGGAGTTTACGGTCCTTTCTGGACTAACGGGTAAGTTAGAGATACCGTTTAACGAGGATGCGCAAAAGCTAGTAGCGAATCTTCGCGAACAAGTTGAGCTATTTGGATTAGCGGCGGATGCCGTTGCACGCTATAACATTAAAGCTAAAGGGGGTAATGCCCAACAACAAGCGGAAGGTGCGGCGTTAGCCACTAAACTAGAGTATCTTGAGCGGGAAAAGGATGCACGCGAAAAAGCAACTAAGGCACTGGAGCAGTCAGTAGAGTCAGCTAAAGAATTTGTGAGTTCACTCAAAGAAGAAGTTCGCTTGCTTCAAGTTCGCGCTCAGTTTGGGGAGGATAATGTACGAGCAAATTATCAATATGAGGCTAGCCTACTAAACTTAAATGATGCACAAAAAGCAAATTCACAAAATTTAATAACTGAAATTGAGCTACTCAGCGAACGTCAACGGGCAGTTGAAAAACAAAAAGAAGTTGATACTGCCGCCACGGGTGTTGCTGAGTCACTTCGAACAGAAACTGAAGCAATACGGGCTAAATACGATGAAGAAAAGAAAATCCTTGAGGATTCGACTAATTTCACCCTTGCCGAGAAAGCACGCCTTCAGGAGTCGTTAAAGAAGCAACGAGATGACGAGGTAAACGACCGAGACAGCTTTGATACTTTAGTAGAAACGTTGAAAAAAGAAGAGCAGGTTATTCAGGAGAGTTACCAAAGTAGGCGCGAACTAATACTCGCAAATACACTTGTGGGGAGTGACGCTCAGACCGCGTTGTTAGTTAAGATAGAAGCGGACCGACAAGAGCAGTTAATTGAACTTCAAAAAGCGACTAACGAAAAGATGAATGAGTATACGTTAGAAGCGGCGCGTAACATACAAGACGCCCTTGGCTCGGGACTTTACGATATCCTACAAGGAGACTTTGACAACATAGGTATGTCCTTTGTTAAAATGCTTCAAAAAATGGTCTCTGAAGCACTTGCGGCCTCTTTAGCACTTGAGTTATTCGGGAACTTTGGCGAAACTGGTGCAATAGGGGGGCTTGCGGGTAAGGTAATTAGTTCCTTTGATGGGGGTGGGTACACGGGGTCGGGCGCACGCTCCGGAGGTGTTGATGGGAAAGGCGGCTTTATGGCCGTACTACACCCGCAAGAAACTGTTACGGACCATACTAAGGGTATGGCGCACTCAGGGTTAGATAAAGTGCCAACAACAGGCTCTTACTTACTTGAGAAAGGGGAGCGGGTAACAACAGAGAAAACAAGTGCAAAACTTGACCGGACTTTGGACCAAGTTAGTCGTTCAGGAAATAATAGTAACGAGTCGAGTTCAGTGCTACCATCAATAACAAATATTAACGTATTAGATCCTGCAATTGTTGGGGACTATTTAGGAACAACCGCGGGCGAGAAAGTTATTATGAATGTAATTCAACGCAATCGCGCGGCTTTGAGGTTTTAAGATGGCTAGCAAAATAGGATCAGTAGATAACACCGGTGGATTAGCGCACATTAATATGCTGAAAGAAATTCGTGATTTTGCGGTACTTTCAGGATGGGAATTGTTACGAGATTTAGATGACGCAGTTGATGTAGGTGGCTTCTTCTCCCAAACTCTTTTACTTAAGGGCTCGGGCTACTCAGGAACCGAAGAAATATTCGTCGGTTTTGCAACCTATGAGAATTCGGGTACCGACTATTACAACATGAGTACGATGGTTGCTAGGGGTTTTGTTTCGGGAAATACTTGGCTCACACAACCCGGCATTTCGCCAGTAAATAGTTTTTGCGCGCACAACTTAGATATTGGGTACTGGCTTGACGTGAACCCCCAAAGAATTGCAGGCGCACTTAAAGTAGGTACGCCCGTGTACGAAAGTTTCTACGCGGGTAAGTTCTTCCCCTATGCTCAACCAAGCCAGTACCCTCAACCATTGTGCGTTGCTGGCACGCTTACCGGAAGTCCCGCTACTCGATATAGCGATACTTCGGGTAACCACTCCTACGGGGTTAAAGGAGGGTCTACAAGAATGCGCGTATTTTTGTTGGATGGTTCGTGGGCTCAGGTGTTCGCGTCCCCCTGGGCGCAGGACGCAATTATAGCAAGCTGGCCGGACTACCAACTTTCTCAGTATATTCGGCCTTCGGGAGCTAGTACCCTGGAGTATATCTACTCTCTTATCCCTATCGAGCTAGCTACTAAAGTACCAAATAATGTCTATGGTAGGCTAGACGGGGTGTATCACGTTACAGGATTCGACAACGTGGTAGAGAATACGATCACTATAGAAGGAAGGGAACATATCGTGATCCAAGATATTTTCCGCACAAGCTTTGCGGACTATTTTGCACTAGAACTTTCCGCAACGGAGTCAACGTAATGGCGTATGTAACAGGAGTGGCAACAAGTGCTACTGATTTAAAAACCGCCATAATTAACGCGGCAACTGCAAACGGCTGGACTGAGGTAGCCACGGATATCCTAAATAACGGAGTGAGCTTCGTTAAGTTGGCGATAGACACGGGACTAACTATTCAAGGAGGAACGGGTGTTAGTGGAGGGTCGCTAATAGGAGTTCCTTTTACCGGGCGGTTTTACGAGTCTCCAGTATCCACATTCTCAGGTAACCCACCCTTACTATCTTACCCGTTGACGTTCCACATACATGTGAATGCTTCACCCTCAGATATTATGGTATTTGTTAATTACCAAACAGTGTACTGGCAGTGGCTATGCTTTGGGGAAGTGCGAAGTCTGACGGGTAACCCAAACGGCGCGTATTTCGCATCCGTTGCTAGAGGGTTGGGTGCTACGGAAAATAGAAATTCCACGGGTGTAATCCTCACAGCTGGAACCGCGAATACCTCGAGGTCAAGTGCGCCTTTTTGGTTGGGGGGATATTACGGGAATGCATCCACGGAAATGAGCAGCGCGGTGGATATCGGGGCGGGGTTGCAATCCGCAATTAATGGCCGCCCAAGGACCACGGGACATGGAGACCTTCTTACGTCGTATATCCCTTTATATAACCTATCTTTAACCCCAAATAGTTGGAATGGGGAAATCATCTTATCCCGCATGATTATTACGAAAGTGCGGGAAGCAGATTTTCTAAGTTTTGTAGCAGAACTACCCCATATTCGAATTTGTCGAAATGATAACTACTCTGATGGTGACGAACTCGTAATAGGCCCCGATACGTGGAAAATATATCCTTTAGTAAGAAAAAACGTAAGTGTGAGGGATGGGGCCACTTCCGGGTATCAAGTTATTAACCATTCAGGCACTTTAGCCCTTGCCGTAAGAAAAGTTACCTAACATGGTAGCTCTCGTAGGCGTTGATGCGGTAAAGCCTTCGGACTTCGCTTCGTTTAATTCAAACCTAGCTCAAGAAGCACAAGTTATAAACCAACCGATGTGGTTTTTTGAGGGGGTTTATTATGATGCGGCTAACGCGGTAAACCACGCACCCCTCAGTCGCGATGGCTTTAGTCAAGTTGTACCCGCGCAACGGGCATTAAATGGCTTTGTACTTGAGGATTATTTTGACGACTTTTATTACCGGATCCATATTAACCCTTCTCGAATAGATGTAGGTAACTTAGCGGCTAATGAAACCTACACTGTCAACGTGTGGAATAGCTACCTTTCCCCTAAGACACTTACCGAAATTACTGAGGGAAACGCGGGGGGAATAAATTGGGTAGGGCCGGTACCCCCTGCGACCTTTATGGCACTTCAAGAAGTTAACTATCAATTTACGATCTCACGTATTGGCCCTTCAGTAATTAATGCTTCGTTCGTCTTTGACTTTATGAATGCGAACGACCCAATTCTTGTGATCACAGGTAGTCGAGTTGTATTGTTCCCGTACAAACCCCTCAGTGGGTTTAAGGAGCGGCTTGAATGGAAAACAGATGTAATGCAAGCCTACTTAGGGGAACAAAGAATAGCGCTTAGAATGGCGGCGCGGACTACCTACAGCTACGACTATAAAGTTACCCCGCGCGAGTTTTCTATGATTAAGTTGCTAACCGCGGGATGGGGCGCAAGGTCGTATGCGGTACCCGTCTGGATGGAAGGGTCAGATGTTTCGGTTGCACTAGATGCAACGCAAGTACTCTTTGATACCCGTTTTGCCTCTTTTAGGCCAAATAGTACAGTAGCAATATTCGCGGACGACGGAAGGTCTGAAGTTGTGACTATAGAAAGCGTTTTACCCGACCGAGTTACCTTTGACCGCCCGTTCCCCTCAGATATTTCGGGAAGGATTTATCCGGTACGATTTGCAAGGTTGCTAGGGGGGATTGACTTTACAAGGGAACCTAAGCTTACCGCAATGTCCGCAGTATTTTCCGTGGAGGATAATGCGCCCGTAGTTGAAGAACTCGGAATGGTTGAGTACAAAGGGCTACCCGTAGTTTTAGACTGCCAGGTACTCCGAAGTCCCATACCAGAAAAGATATTCCAATCGGTAACATTGTTTGATAATGGGTCGGGCCCGGTAGAAGTAGAAGACTCACTTGGCTACATTTCTAAGTTACGAACTATTAGCCAACTTAGGATAAATAGGGAACAGCGGTGGCAACTGAGGGCGTTCTTAAACCAACTTAAAGGTAAGCAAGGTGTTTTTTGGCTACCTACGTTCAACGCTGATTTAGAGATAGCCGCCCCAATTAATAGCGGGCAAGCAAGCATTATCGTTCGCGCCGTAAATTTTGGATTATACAGCGGCGAAGGCGATATTCTTATCAGACTAGTTGATGGTAGTATGCTACTGCGAAGGGTAACGGGCGTACTTGGAGTTCCTGAAGGAGAACAGATTTCTACTGACGAAGTATTTAGCTCAACTGTCCTACCATTTGAGATAGATAAAATTATGTTCCTAGAGAAAGTACGGCTAGATAGTGATACCATCGAATTAAACTATCCAGCACTTCAGTACGCCGAGTTTAGCGCCCCAGTAAGAGAGGTTCCAGAATGAGTTATACCACGCGCGAAAATTCTACGGCGCAAGGTGAGGTTGTTGAACTTTACTTATTTAATATTGCTACGGAGTCTTTTGCATTTGCGTCAAGCGCGGAACCCGTAACTCATGAGGGAAAGAGCTACGCACCTTCTTCGATAAGCAGGGATACTATTAAGCAGGGAGTTGACCCCTTCCGTGGGGGGCTATCTGTACGGCTACCAAAAAGCGATAGCTTTGGTCAGAGATTTATAAATTTCGCACCTAACGAAACTGTGGGATTAACAATATTCCGAGGGCATTCTAGCGATGGGGAGTTCGTAACGTATTGGAAAGGACGCGTGCTAAGTGGTGGCGTTACGGATAATGAAATTACGCTGTCATGCGAGAGTGTTTTTAGCTCAATTAAACGGCCAGGGCTACGCGCGAGTCACGAAATTAACTGTAGGCATGTGGTCTACTCAATTCAGTGTAAAGCAAGTGCGGCCGCCTTTGAGACGATTGGTACAGTAACAGGGTCACTTAATGGGGGTACGCTTATCCAAGTATCCTCCGCGGCCACAAAACCTGATGGGTGGTTTACGGCGGGCTTTATGGTCGTTGACGGAGTACGTAGGTTCATAAAAGCGCACCAAGGAATTAATCTTACGATATCTCGACCCTTCGGATTTAATGCAAATACTAGACAGGTACGGATGTACGCTGGATGTGACCATCTTCTTGCAACATGCGCTAATAAGTTTAATAATGAAGAGAACAATGGCGGGTTTCCTTTTATACCCGGAATAAATCCTTTTAATGGGTCGAGCATAATCTAATGTGGGCACAGCTAGCACTTTATGTAGCTTCTTTGGTAATATCAGCAGTACTTACGCCTAAACCTAAGATAGCCAAACCACAAGCACTTACTGAAGTTGAGGCACCTGTTGCAGAAATAGGTAAACCTATTGCCGTACTTTTTGGTGAACGTCAGATTAAGGGCATAAATGTAGTATGGTTTGGGGATTTGAGGTCAGTACCTATACGTAAAAAAGGGGGTAAGAAGTGAGGGTAACTATATCGGATATGCGGCCTAAATTTTGCATGTTTGGCATACGTAAGTTCTTCACCCGGCATGATCTAGATTTGCGAAAGTTTCTACGCGAAGGGATAGAAGCAAAAGAGCTTGAAGCAACGGGAGACCATCAAGCAATTGAACTAGTAAATATGGTGAGAGAACGTAATGGGAAGTAGTAAAAAAGTAACCGTTGGCTTTAAATACTACATAGGGGCTCATTTCACTGTGGCGCATCGAGTAGAGGCCATAACTAAAATATCTATTGATGATAAAGAAGCTTGGTCTGGTAGCAATTCAGGCGGTACTATAAATATAAACCAACCTGAGTTATTTGGTGGGGAGTCAAGGGAAGGTGGGGTAGTTGGGGCGATTGACGTTCTCCTTGGATCTTCAACTCAACCAAAAAATAATTACTTAATGGCGAAGCTAGGTGCGGTAATCCCCGCATTTCGTGGGGTAACCTCACTCGTTCTTAAGCAGGTCTATATAGGACTTAACCCATACCTTAAAAACTGGTCGGTTACGGCTATTCGCCAAAATATTAAAACCGACGGTAGCCCCCAATGGAACCCCACGCGCGCGGCTATTGCTAGAGGCATGAACCCGGCACACATAATTAGAGAGTGCCTTACAGACCCTAGTTGGGGTATGGGGGGGCTTGAGATTGACGTGGACGAGACTAGTTTTATACAGAGTGCCCAAACACTGTACGATGAAGGTTTTGCGCTACAAATACTTTGGGATACGCAGGTAGAGCTAACTGAGTTTATTCAAATAATTCTAGACCACATTGATGGAAGCTTATTTGTTTCTAATACCACGGGGAAGTACATCCTAAAATTGACACGAGGGGGTTATGATATCGACAGCCTATTAGTACTCGACGAAGCTAGCATTACCTCAGTTCAAGGGTTCCAGCGTAAAACCGTGGCCGAACTTACAAATCAAATAACCGTTGTTTATCATAATCCAAATACAGGAAAGGACGACACTATTACCGTTAATGATCCGGCGTTAGCTTTAGACCAAGGCGCTACGATTGGGACCAAAATTCAATATAACGGTGTAACAAATCCGGTGCTTGCAGAGAAGTTAGCTTCGCGAGACTTGCTTGCCCTTTCAGTACCTATTGCATCTTGCACACTTTATGCCACACGGAAAGCCTCCGCGTTAAGCGTAGGTGACGTATTTGTTTGGTCGTATCCTCAGTATGGGATAGTTCGAATGGTAATGCGCATTTCAAATATGGAACGTGGAATGCTAGATAACAACCAAATAAAAATAGACTGCGTTGAGGATGTATTTGCCTTACCTTCTTCAATTTTCGCGCCGGTACCCCCTTCGGGTTGGATAAACCCCGCACAACCTCCCTCAGCTGTGGTATTTCCTTTGGTATTTGAGTCCCCTTACTACGAGATAGCTCAACAATTAGGTGATAGTGGTGCAGCGGCCCTAGACCAAGACTCGGGGTACGTTTCTGCGACTGCAGTGCGACCTACTGACTCAGAAATTAATTTTCTTATTTATAGCAACACGGGAGCTAGCTTTGAGCAAACGGGCGTAGGGGTATTTTGTCCGTCAGTTCTAATCTCTATGGATGTTTCAACGCTACAAACGGTAATGCCTTTTGTTGGAGCAGTGGACTTAGACCAAATTCAACTTGGTGTTTACGCGTTTCTAGGAAGCGAGATTGTGCGAGTTGACGCGGTTACAGTATTTAATGTGACTTTAGGCCGCGGCTGTTTAGATACTGTTCCAGTAGCTCACGCAGCAGGCACGCGGATTTACTTTGTGGATGGGTTCGATGAGTCTGATCAAATTGAATATGTAACAGGGATGACTGCTCAGTTAAAACTACTTCCCGTTACTTCCTTGGGCGCATTAGACCTAGGCTCGGCGGCTATTCAGAGTGTTGTCATGAGCCAAAGACAGTTCAGACCCTATCCGCCAGGACAATTTAAGATTAATGGGGAAGCTTACCCTTCTTTAGTGCTTGGGACATCTGAAGACGTCGTTATTTCTTGGGCGCATAGGGACAGGCTTCAACAAACGGCGGCTATTATTGATACAACTGCGGGGAACATTGGTCCGGAAGTAGGTACGACGTATTCGGTGGTACTTAGGGACAGTACGGATATCGTGATTGCTACGGAAACGGGGATTGTAGGGACTAGCTCGACTATTAACTCCGTAGATTTGGGAGCATACTACGGAGAAATTAGAGTTCAACTTTGGTCAACTCGCGATGGGGTTGAAAGTATGCAAATGCACGAGTGGATTATAAATCGCGAAATTTCGTCCACATAAAAAATTAGGAGGACAACAAGTGGCTTCAAAAGAGACCAATATTCGCGACGTATCTGAGGGCGGAGCCCTAGCGATCGTACTAGTAGGGATACTCAACTTTTACCAACCAGAGCTAATGCATAGTATGACAGGGATGGAGTCCGCGTTAACCGTCCTTATAACTGCCTTTTTTGCATATCTAAAAGAACCTAAAGGAAGAAACGAATGCGGCTAAGGCATATTGCAATATGCCTGAAAACAAGATAAAGCAAAGTATTAAAATATGATATATAATACTTTGCACAAAATACTTTTAATGATAGGAATACTTATTATGGCAATTGACTATTCTACCCTCACAAAAACGGCACGGATGGACGCAGTTCTCTCAACACTCGATGCCTCGGTAGCACCCGCGTATATTGAGATTGGTACTACGGGAATGGCATCCGTCTTAGCTACGCTTACTTTGGCTGATCCAAGTGGCTCGGTAACCGGGCCAGCGCTCAGTTTTACCATGCCTCAATCCGATTTAGCAGCGGATGCTACCGGGACCGCTGCGGAGGCCAGACTACGAAACGGTGACGCGGATGATGTAATTACGGGATTAACGGTAGGTCTTACAGGTACAGATATAGTACTTGACAGTGTGGACTTTACCGCAGGCCAAACAGTTACGCTTAATTCCGCCGTTATTACACACGGGTAAACAAGACTTAGGGGCAATTAACGTGCCGGCATACTTACTCACGCATAGGGGCTGTTATGAACTTTGCATTATTAAATGCTGAAATTTTAGCTAATGCTACATTAACCGATGCTGAATTATTACTCCATCTTAACGA
>Ga0209414_1001003_pt1 | contig 13555 bp, 10 predicted proteins | sample LakVidmifraction_4_FD_181154 | JGI IMG/M metagenome (GOLD analysis project Ga0209414, IMG submission 181154) | Hypersaline microbial communities from Lake Vida, Antarctica - Brine Hole Two &gt;0.2 micron (SPAdes) (version 2) | ecosystem: Environmental > Aquatic > Non-marine Saline and Alkaline >... | reverse complement strand
GCTCTTCATGGCCTGGCTGGAACGCCACTTCGACGATGCCATCGTCGATGCCGTGGTCGACAAGCCCGAGACCCTGTGGCGCCTGCGCCATGCCATCAGCGACAGCGTCAAGCAGGAGGGCAGGATCGTCGCCTTCGACATCTCCGTCTCGCGTTCGCGCATGCCGGCCTTCCGTGCGGAGGCACTGGCCCTGGTGGAGCGGGACTTCGCCGGTGCCGAGGTGTTCGACTTCGGCCATTGGGGCGATGGCGGCGTGCATTTCAACTTGGCTATCCCGCCGGCGCAGCAGCCGCAGTTCCCGCCGGAGCGCATCGAGGCCTTGCGCACTGCGCTGTATGACTTGGTTGCAAAAAGTTACCAAGGCAGCTTCAGCGCCGAGCACGGCATCGGTCCCTTCAACCAGCATTACTACCAGCGCTACACGCAGCCCGAGCAACGCGCGCTGGCCGGCCGCGTGCAAGACGTGTTCGATCCGCACTGCCTGCTGGGCAATACGCGCTTCACATGACGGGCAGCGTGCAGGGACGCTCTGGAGGGGAGGGCTCGCCATTTGCTATAGTGCGGGCTCCTTCACCTTCTGCCCCGCCTTCAGCCAGCGGTCTTCGTCCCATGCGCCGTTTCATCCCGTCAACGTCCTGCCTGATCGCCTTCGATACGTCGGCCCGGCACATGTCGTTCACCAAGGCGGCCAATGAATTGCACATGACGCAGGGCGCGGTGAGCCGCCAGGTGGCGATCCTGGAGGAGTACCTCAACGTCAAGCTGTTCGAGCGCATCAACCGCCGCCTGATCCTCACCGAAGCCGGCCGCGACTATGCCGCCCAGGTCTCCACCATCTTGAAGCAGATCGAGATGGCGACCTTCCAGGTCATGACCTACAACAGCCTGGCCAGCGTGCTCAACCTGGCGATCCTGCCGACCTTCGGCGTGAAGTGGCTGATCCCGCGCCTGGCCAAGTTTGCTGCCGCCTATCCCGATGTGCTGCTGAACCTGAGCACGGAAGTGCTGCCCTTCGATTTCAATACGCGCCAGGTCGATGCCGCCATCCACTTCGGCGAACCCGACTGGCCCGATACAGTGATGGTGCGGCTGATGGGCGAAGAAGTGGTGCCGGTCTGCAGCAAGGCGCTGGCCGAAGGCCTGGGCTCGGTAGGGGATCTGGCCAACGTCACGCTGCTCCAGCACACCACGCGCCCGCAGGCCTGGCAGGACTGGTTCCGCCATGTCGGGGTGGATTGTCCCAATGCCTTGTCGGGCCCGCGCTTCGAGCAACTGGCCATGGTCATCCAGGCCGCTGTCGCCGGCATGGGCGTGGCGCTCATGCCCAAGTTCATGGTCGAGACCGAGATCAGCCTGGGGCAGTTGCATGTGCCCTTCCCGCTGGCGGTCAAGAGCCCGCAATCCTATTACCTCGTCTATCCCGAAAAGAACGCCGGCAAGGCGGCCATCCTCAAGTTCCGCGAGTGGATCCTGAGCGAAGCGCAGGGCGGCTGAGGGCTTCCATCGCGCTGCATCGATTCGGTGCAGCGATTTCCCAGGCTGACAAAAACTCATGGCCACGCATTTTTTTCTTGCGGGCAGATGCATCACGCGTCATTCCCTGAGGGCGTCGCGAGCCGCCACCCGGGCGGCCCCAGCACTGCGGCGGGAAGCGCCTTGCCACGCCGCTTGCAGCCGATATGAAGTGATGCGCTGCACCATCCTTGCACATCCTCCCGTATTCTCGCGCGCCAGGCCAGTGCATTCCAAAAACTCATGATGTGGTGAAATTTTTTGGTTTTAAGAAGTGGGGCGGCTGTCCTTATACTCCATCGTTCCAGACCCATCCCACTCCACTTTTCAAGGGAACCCCATGTCTTCTCCACGCATCTTCTCCACCCTGGGTGCCGACTTCTCGGCCTGCGCCGGCAACGATCTGGTGATCCGTTCGCCGCGCGATGGCGAGGTCATCGCGCAACTCAAGGCGCAGACGCCGGCCGACGCCGAAGCGGCCATCGCCGGCGCGCAACAGGCCTTCCTGGCCTGGCGCGAAGTGCCGGCGCCGGTGCGCGGCGAACTGGTGCGCGTGCTGGGCGAAGTGCTGCGCGAGCATCGCGACGAACTCGGTGCCCTGGTCACCCAGGAAGCCGGCAAGATCCTCTCCGAAGGATTGGGCGAGGTGCAGGAAATGATCGATATCTGCGACTTCGCCGTGGGCCTGTCGCGCCAGTTGCACGGCCTGACCATCGCTTCCGAGCGTCCCGGCCATCGCATGATGGAAACCTGGCATCCGCTGGGCGTGGTCGGCGTGATCACCGCCTTCAATTTCCCGGTCGCGGTGTGGGCCTGGAACGCCGCGCTGGCGCTGGTGTGCGGCAATGCCGTGGTGTGGAAGCCTTCCGAAAAAACACCGGTCACGGCACTGGCCGTGCAAGCCCTGTTCGCCAAGGCCGTGGCGCGTTTCTCGGCACAGCGTCCGAACCTGGTGCCGGCGCAACTGTGCGGCCTGCTGATCGGCGGTGCAGACCTGGGCGAGACCCTCTCGCGTTCGGCCACCGTGCCGCTGGTGAGCGCCACCGGCAGCGTGCGCATGGGCCGCAAGGTCGCCACCGTGGTGGCCGAACGCCTGGGCCGCAGCCTGCTGGAACTGGGCGGCAACAATGCCATGATCGTCGCGCCCTCGGCCGACCTGAACCTGGCGCTGCGCGCCATCACCTTCTCCGCCGTGGGCACCGCCGGCCAGCGTTGCACCAGCCTGCGCCGCCTGTTCGTCCACAGCAGCATTCATGACCAGGTAGTGGCGCAAATCAAGCGCATCTACGCCAGCGTGAAGGTCGGCGATCCGCTGCAGGGCGATACCCTGGTCGGCCCGCTGATCGACCAGGCTGCTTTCGATGCCATGCAGGCGGCACTCAAGCAAGCACGTGCGCAGGGCGGTGAAGTCACCGGCGGCGAACGGGTGGACGTGATGGGCCAGCAATCCTGGTACGTGCGCCCGGCGCTGGTCACCATGCCCGGCCAGACCGCGATCATGCATCACGAGACCTTCGCGCCCATCCTCTACATCGTCAAGTACGATGAACTGGGCGATGCCATCGCCATGAACAACGCCGTGCCGCAAGGCTTGTCCTCGGCCATCTTCACCAATGACATGCGCGAAGCCGAGCTGTTCGTCTCGGCCGTGGGCAGCGACTGCGGCCTGGCCAACGTCAACATCGGCACCAGCGGGGCCGAAATCGGCGGTGCCTTCGGCGGCGAAAAGGAAACCGGCGGGGGCCGCGAATCCGGTTCGGACGCCTGGAAGAACTACATGCGCCGCGCCACCAACACCATCAACTACAGCAAGACCCTGCCGCTGGCGCAGGGTGTGAAGTTCGATATCGACTGAGCGACGGCCACGTCCACCTGCAGTACCCCAAGCAAAAATGCAGCACCGCTGCCGGATTCCTGCTCCACCTGGGAATCCGGCATGGCATCCCACGACCCACACCCGCGCAAGCGGGATCCACAACGGCAAACCGGCAAGGAGTGCAGTAATGAAGATGAAGACCCTGGCAGTGACCTGTGCAATCGCTGCGACCCTGATCGCGACCGGCGCGCAGGCGCAGACCAAGACCATTTACGTCGGCATGAACGGCGGCACGATGGAAAAGAACTATACCGCTTCGATCTTCCCCGACTTCGAGAAGGCCAACAACGTCAAGGTGGTGGTGGTGCCCGGCACCTCCTCCGACATCATCGCCAAGATGCAGGCCCAGCGCGACAAGCCGCAGATGCACGTGGCCTTCCTCGATGACGGCATCATGTACCGCGCCATCAACATGAGCCTGTGCGAAAAGGTCAAGGACGCCGCCGTGCTCAAGGATGTCTATCCCTTCGCGCGCCTGGCCAACGACCAGGCCGTGGCCATCGAGATGGGCGTGCTCGGCATCGGCTACAACAAGAAACTGTTCGCCGAGAAGGGCTGGCCGGCACCGACCTCGTGGATGGATTTCGCTGATCCCAAGTACAAGCAGAAGGTGGTGTTCCAGTCGATCTCCGCCAGTACCTTCGGCCTGTATGGCTTCATGATGTTCAACCGCCTGGTGGGCGGTACCGACAAGAACGTCGACCCCGGCTTCAAGAAGTGGGGCAGCACCATCGGCCCCAACGTGGTCGAATATCTCTCCAGCTCGGCCAAGATTTCCGAGATGGTGCAGACCAATGAAGCGGCCATCTTCCCGCTGACCGTGACCGGCATCGCCAACCTGAAGGACAAGGGCATCCCCGCTGAATTCGCCACCCCCAAGGAAGGCGGCGTGCTGCTCATGACCGGCGCCTGTCCGATCAAGGGCAACAGCGAACCGGAACTGGCGCAGAAGCTGCTGGAATTCCTGCTGACCCCGGCGGTGCAGGCCAAGAGCATGGCGCTGGCCAATTCGATTCCGGTCAACCGCAACGTGCCGCTGTCGGACGCCGCGCAAGCCAAGCTGGGCAAGAGCGAAGTGCTGACCAAGAACCTCAACACGGTTGACTGGGACACCGTCAACGAAAAGCGCTCCGAGTGGAACAACCGCTGGAACCGCATGATCGAGCAATAAACCCTGATCCATCATGACCGCAGCCTATCGTTTCAATCCGGCCTTCCAGTCGCCCCAGGGGTCGCCCATCCGGGAGCTGTTCAAGTACACGCAGCAACCCGGCATGATCTCCTTTGCCGGCGGCTATCCGGCCCCGGCGCTGTTCGATACGCAAGGGCTGGCAAAGAGCGCCGCCACCCTGCTCGACAGTGCAGCGGCGGCCTGCCTGCAATACGGGGCCACCGAAGGGGCGGCGCAACTTGCGCAAGTGCTCAAGCAGGTCACGCGTGCGCGCATCGGTGGTGCCGATCCGGGCGAGCTGATTGTCACCACCGGTTCACAGCAAGGGTTTGAACTGCTGTTGCGCATCCTGCTGGAGCCGGGTGATGGCGTGGTCATCGAGCGGCCCTGCTATCCGGCGGCGATCCAGGCCTTGCGCCTGGCGCATGCCGAATTGCTGGAGATTCCCGGTGACGCCCAAGGCATGGATACCGATGCCCTGGAAGCCTTGCTGCTGGCGGGCGCCCGGCCCAAGCTGCTGTACCTGGTGCCGAGTTTCGCCAATCCGACCGGAGCCACCTTGCCGCTGGCGCGCCGCCGTCATTTGCTCACGTTGGCGGTGCGTTACCAGTTCATCGTGATCGAGGATGATCCCTACGGCCAGCTGCGTTTTTCCGGGCAGGCCGAGCCGCCGCTGCTGCAGGTGGCGCAGGAGATCGAGGGTGCGCGTGACTGGCTGGTGTACCTGTCGAGTCTCTCGAAGATCGTGGCACCGGGTTTGCGCATCGGCTGGATGTGCGGCCCCTCGGAGATTCTGCGCCGTGCCGTCATCGCCAAGCAGACCGGCGACCTGTGCACCGCGCCGTGGATGCAGATGGTGGCGGCGCAGTATCTGCAGGCCGGGCATCTGGAGGCCCATCTGCCGCACATCATCGCCACCTATCGCGAAAGGTGCGCGATCATGTTGTCTTCGCTGCGCGAGGCCTTCGGCGATCGTCTCTCGCTGATCGCCCCGGAAGGGGGCATGTTCATCTGGGCCAGCTGGAAGGATGGCACCGATGCCACGGCGCTGCTGCAGACCGCGGTGCGCCACAACGTGATGTACGTTCCGGGCAGCGCCTTCTATGCCACGCCATCCGATCAGGGCCATTGGCGACTTTCTTTCGCCAATGCCCAGCCTCAGGAGATCATCGGCGGCGTGGCTCGCCTCAAGCAGGCACACGAGGAATGGATGCACGTGCAAGCATGACTTTTCTTCATGCATGAAAAACGCCCCGATGCGCAGTGCGGATCGGGGCGTTGTCATTGCGTCGTTGTGGAAACGATTTACAGGTCGATCTTCATGCGCGCCACGACAGTGCGTTCCGCCCCCGGCATCACGTAGAGGTTGTTCCACGAGCCCGGATAGTAGTTGCGGTTGAAGAGGTTGTGCACATCCAGCGACAGCCGCACATTCTTGCTCACCTGCCAGTAGCTCAGGAGCTTGACCGTCGCATATGCCGGCAACGAATAGGTGTCGGCGGTATTGCCCGAACGGTTGCCGACGTAGTTCACGCCGCCCCCCAGTCCATAGCGTGCGCCACTGGCCGTCGCATCCTCACGCATGACCAGAAGACCTGCGCTGTAGGCCGGAATGTTGGCCAGGCGCGTGCCGGCGGCCAGGGTCTTGTCCTTGGTCACGCGCGCATTGTCCCAGGCGAAGTTGGCCGAGAGGCGCCAGTGCGCATCGATCTGGCCATAGGCATCGGCCTCGAAGCCGGTGCTCTTGGCTTCGCCGGCCGCCACCTGGAACCCGGGCGTGTCGCTGGCGGTAAGGACATTGGTCTTGGTGATGTCGTAGACCGCGAAGTTGGCCCCCAGGCGTTCATCCGTAGTCTGCAGCTTGAGACCGGCTTCATAGGCGGTCGAATGCTGCGGATCGAAGGCGCGGCCGCTGGCATCCACGCCGCTGTTGGCGCGGAAGGATTTGCCCGCCGTCACATACACCGAACTCCAGGCCGTCGGCAGATAGGTGATGCCGGCGCGCGGCGACACGGCGCTCTGTTGCTGCGAGGTGGTGGTGACGCCGCCCACGCGGTTCTCGATGCTCTGCTTGTATTGATCCCAGCGCAGGCCCGCCAGCAATTTCCATTGCGGCGACAGGCTCAGCTGGTCCTGCACGAACACGCCCTTCACGCGCTGTCTTTCGTCCGAACTGCTGGTGCGGTTGGTCAGCGGCAGCAACGGGCTGCCATAGACCGGATTGTAGATATCGATGGGGGTATTGGCCGAGCGCAGGATTTCCGTATTCATCCACAGCGTCGATGCTTCTGCACCGATCAGGAGGGTGTGGCCGATGGCACCGGTGTTGAAGTTGCCCTGCAGCTCCGCCTGGAAGGAGGTATCGCGTGAGGGAAGCTGCCGCCAGGTGCGGGTGCGGTTGAGCGTGCGGTTGTCAGCGGCCAGCGGATTGGAGAGGGCCGCTTCGGTGTAATAGCCATCGAAGCTGCTTTCCTTGTAGCTGGCACCAAGCCTGGCACGCCACTGCTCGGACAGCGTGCGCTCCAGCGTCAGCTGATGCGTATTGCTGCGCATGGCCATGTTGCCATCCGAGGGTTCGTTCAGGACGCGGTCACGCGGCAGCGTGCCCAGCACGCCGCGCACGTTGATCAGGCCGCGGTCCAGCGGCGTGCTCGCCTGCAGGAATTCGGCCTCGTAGTTCAGCAGGGTGTCCTTGTCGATCACCCAGGCCAGCGACGGGGCCACCAGCGAGCGGCGGTTGTTGAGCAGGCTGGAACGGCTGTCGCCTTCCTCGGTCATGGCGATCAGGCGATAGGCCAGGTTCTGGCTCAGGGGACCGGTTCTGTCCACCGTGGCACGGCGCAGGCCGCCGGTGCCGGCACTGAGTTCGGCGCTGTTCTTGCGCGTGAATTGCGGTTTCTTGGTGACGATGTTGATGGTGCCGCCCGGCTCGCTGCTGCCATAGAGCGCGGCGGCCGGGCCCTTCAGGAATTCGATGCGTTCGATGGTGGCCGTATCGCGGCGCGGATTGTAGCCGCGCGAACCGGGGAAGCCATTGACCAGGAAACCCATGTCGGTACTGCTGAAGCCGCGAATGGCAAAGTTGTCCCAGGTGCCGCCGAAGTCATTGAGGCGGCTGATGCCGCTGACGTAATCGACCGTATCGGCCAGACGCACCGCACCCAGATCCTCGATCTGCTGGGTGGTCATCACGCGTACCGACTGCGGCAGCTCCATCAACGGCGTATCAGTGCGCGTGGCACCGCTGGTGCTGGTGGCGTTGTAACTGCTGCTGGCCTTGTCGCGGCCAGCAGAGACGCTGATCTCGGGCAGGGCCGCTGCATTGCTGCCGGCGGCCGTGGCCGCATCGTCGGCCCAGGCCAGCGGCGCCACCGCCAGCAGACTGGTCAGCAGCCACGCGGCGCTGGTGGCGCAGCGGCAGGGAAGGGAAGTCGCAAATCCTCGGTGCATCATCATCGGTATTCAAACAGCCAGGCAAATAATCGGGCCGATGAATATAAATGATAATCGTTAACAATTGTTGGGAAATTGTAAGTTTATTGTGAAGAAAAGTCTGTTCAAGTTGTTATTTTGCAATGAGCGTCATTTCAGCGCCGAGATCTGCCCATTGCGGATCAGCCTTGCCCGCAGCACGTTGCGGCTGATGTCGAGCAGGCGCGCGGCCTGTACCTGATTGCGTTCGCAAAACTCGAAGGCGGTACGAAACACCGTGTCTTCGATCTTTTCAAACAGGCCCGCCTGCGCTTGATTGAACAGCTTCTGCAAGGCCTGTTCCAGCGCTTGCAGGGGATCGTTGCTGCAATCGATGCCGCCATGCGCGGCGTATACCGGGCGCCGCTCCACATGGGAGAGATGGAAGTGCTCGGCGCGCAGGCTGTCCTCCTGGCAGATCAGCAGCGCATGGTGGATGGCGTTTTCCAGTTCGCGGATATTGCCCGGCCAGTCGTGCTCGCGCAGCTTGCGTTCGCCTTCGGCATCGATGCGGGGCGCGCCATAGCCCAACCGCTGGCGATATTCATGGAGGAAGTGATAGGCCAGCGGCAAGATATCCGCAGGCCGCTCGCGCAAACGCGGAATGGCCAGTTGCACTACCTGCAGCCGGTAATACAGATCCTGGCGGAAATGCCCGGCCGCCACCGCATCCTGCAAGCGCACGTTGGTGGCGGCGATGACGCGCACGTCGATGGGGATGCTGCGCCGTGATCCCAGCCGCACCACCTCGCGCTCCTGCAGAACCCGCAACAGCTTGACCTGGATGGCCAGCGGCAGGTCGCCGATTTCATCGAGGAACAGCGTGCCGCCGTTGGCCGCCTCGAACCAGCCGGCCTTGTGCGCGATGGCACCGGTGAAGGCGCCTTTCTCATGGCCGAACAATTCGCTCTCGGCCAGGCTCTCCGAAAACGCACCGCAGTTCACGGCCACGAAGGGCGCATCCCGGCGATGGCTCAACGCATGCACGTGACGCGCGATCAGTTCCTTGCCGGTACCGGTAGCTCCGATGATGACCACGTTGGCATCGCTCGGTGCCACACGCTGTACGCGTTCCAGCAGGGCCACCGAGACCGGATCATGGAACACCTGCGCCGTGGCGCGAATGGACGTGCCCAGCTTGCGCGCATGCGGCAAGGTCAGCAGCGGCGATGCGGTGCGCGCGGCAAGGTCGCCATCACCCTCCGGCGAAGAGGGCAGCGCATACAGATGGGCAGAGCGAGGGCTGGCATGCATGTCAGGCTCCGGGCTTGTGGAATCTCCTGCTCCGGGGGGAGAGGCAGGAAGGGAAGGTGAATTGATTCTAACAATATGGAAGGAGCGAATTAACGATCAATTCAGCATAAGCATGCTCGGTATACGTTGGGTGATCGACCGAAAAAGCTTGTCTGACATGGGACTGATGATGGTCCGTCACCGTATGGCGACAGCTTCGGCACAGGAATGCAAAGCTGTCATACAGCTTGGAAAACTTAGTAAATAAAGAGAAACATCAGGGCGACTTTCCTGCTGCTCCAGCAGCAGCGCGTGAGCAGATTGCTGCTGCAGCAGTAGTTCGAATTTTTGCAAGTCCTTGATTTGAAAGGCTTCACAGGGTGGCACGTTCTTCGCTGAATGAGTAGGGCGGATGCGATCGCGTCCTTCCTTCAGTCATCCAAGGAGAGCCTTCTTCATGAGCCGTCCCCTGCAAGTCGTCATCGTCGCCGGAAGCGGCCGCCGTCCCTCCCGTACGCTGGGCCTGCTCTATGCCATTGCAGCGGAGCTGGGCCAGCACATCGCCATCCAGACGGAAGTGGTGGCGCTTTCCGACCTGAGCGGCCAGTTGCTCAGTGCCACTGAACTGGCGCAGTTGCCCGACCCCGTACGCCAGAAGATCGCCGCCATTGAAAGCGCCGATCTGCTGCTGGCAGGCAGTCCCGTCTATCGCGGCTCCTATTCGGGTTTGTTCAAGCATCTGTTCGACCTGGTGCCGCAGGAGTCGCTGTTCGGCAAGCCCGTGCTGCTGGCCGCCACCGGCGGCAGCGATCGCCATGCGCTGGCCATCGATCATCAGTTGCGTCCGCTGTTCGCCTTCTTCCAGGCGCTCACGCTGCCGCTGGGCGTGTATGCCAATGCCCAGGAGTTCGACAACGAAACCATCATCAGTGCGGCCCTGCAGGAACGCATTGTCCTGACCGTGCAGCGGGCGCTGCCGGTGTTGCAAGGCCTTGCCGCATCGGCGGAACCATCCCGCGCCGCCCGCTGATCACCGCGCGCCATTTCATTTTCGATCACCCGATCACCCTCTTTTTCACAGGAGTTTTTTCATGAGCCAAGCCCCCGCTACCACGACCTCCACCACCCCGCGTACCGATGCCGTCAAGTTCGCCTATTGGGTTCCCAACGTCAGCGGTGGCCTGGTGGTGAGCACGATCCCGCAACGCACCGACTGGAGCCTGGAGTACAACCAGCGCCTGGCGGTGGCCGCGGAAAAGGCCGGCTTCGAATACGCCTTGAGCCAGATCCGTTTCACCGCCGGCTATGGTGCCGAATACCAGCACGAGTCGGTCTCCTTCAGCCAGGCCCTGCTGCACGCCACCACCAAGCTCAAGGTGCTGGCCGCGATCCTGCCCGGTCCGTGGCATCCGGCCGTGGTGGCCAAGCAGATCGCCACCATCGACCACATCTCGCAGGGCCGCATCGCCATCAACGTGGTCAGCGGCTGGTTCAAGGGCGAGTTCCAGGCCATCGGCGAACCCTGGCTGGAACATGACGAACGCTATCGCCGTTCCAATGAATTCATCCGCGCACTCAAGGGCATCTGGACCCAGGATGACTTCACCTTCAAGGGCGATTTCTATCGTTTCAACAATTACACGCTCAGTCCCAAACCGGTGCAGAAGCCGCACCCGGAAATCTTCCAGGGCGGCAGCTCCCGTGCGGCGCGCGACAACGCGGCCAGCGTCTCGGACTGGTACCTCACCAACGGCAATACGGTCGAGGGGCTCAAGGCACAGATCGATGACATCCAGGCCAAGGCCGCGCAGAACGGCCACAAGGTGCGCATCGGCGTGAACGCCTTCGTGATCGCCCGCGATACCGAAGAAGAAGCGCAAGCCGTCCTGCAGGACATCATCGACCACGCCCACGTGGAGGCGGTGCACGCCTTCGGCGACGCGGTCAAGCAGGCGGGCAAGGCTTCGCCCGAAGGCGAGGGCAACTGGGCCAAGTCCACCTTCGACGACCTGGTGCAATACAACGACGGCTTCAAGACCAACCTGATCGGCACACCGCAACAGATCGCCGAACGCATCGTCGCGCTCAAGGCCATCGGCGTGGATCTGGTGTTGACCGGCTTCCTGCACTTCATCGAGGAAGTCGAATACTTCGGCCAGAAAGTGTTGCCGCTGGTGCGTGAACTGGAGGCGCGTCAGGCCACGGCAGCGGCTGCACCACAGCAGGCGAAGACACTGGAAGCGGTGGCATGAGCATGAGCGGCACGCTTGAGCTCGCGCTGCCCGCCCATGTGGACGCAGACGCTGGCACATCGGCGCAGCGCTCGGTGCAGGCCGGCGTCGCGCCGGTCCTGCAACTGGAGGGCATCAGCCTGTCCTTCGGTGGCGTGCAGGCCTTGCGTCATGTCGACCTGGCCCTGCATGAACGCGAGATCCTGGCCGTGATCGGTCCCAACGGCGCGGGCAAGAGTTCGCTGGTCAACGTCATGAGCGGACTGTACCGGCCCACGCAGGGAACGGTCAGCCTGGCCGGACAGCGTTTCCGGCAGGTGCCCACTGCACGTCTGGCGCGGCTGGGCGTGGCGCGTACCTTCCAGAACCTGGCCTTGTTCAAGGGCCTGAGCGTGCGCGACAACATCGTGCTGGGCCGTGTCGATGCGATGCGGGCCAGTTTCGTGGAACAGATCGCCGGTCTCGGCCGCGCCCGCCGCGAGCGCAACGAGGCCCGTGCACTGGCCGCGCAGATGATGGATTTCCTCGACCTGCGCGCCCATGCGGAGCGTCCGGCAGGCGGCTTGCCCTACGGCCTGCAGAAGCGCGTGGAACTGGCGCGCGCACTGGTAGCGCAGCCCCGGCTGCTGTTGCTGGATGAGCCGATGGCCGGCATGACCGTCACCGAAAAAAGCGAGATGACGCATTTCGTGCGCGCCGCGCGCGATCAGTTCGGGACCGCCATTCTGCTGATCGAACATGACATCGGGCTGGTCTTCGGACTCTCCAACCGCGTGGTGGTGCTGCAGCATGGCAGCAAGATTGCCGATGGCGCACCGGCCGAGGTGCGCCAGGATGCCGCCGTGATCGAGGCCTATCTGGGCGTCGCCCAGCCTGGGCATCACACCACGCAGGAGGCCGCGTGATGGCTGACTTCGATTGGGTGTTCTTCGCCGAAGTGCTGACCGGTGGCCTGCTCTCGGGGGTGATGTATTCGCTGGTGGCGATCGGCTTCGTGCTGATCTACAAGACCTCGGGCGTGCTCAACTTTGCGCAGGGCGCGCAACTGCTGTTTGCCGCGCTGACTTTCGTGAGCCTGGTGGAGCGCGATGTTCCTTTCGCGCTGGCCTTGCTGCTGACGCTGGCGGCGATGATCCTGCTGGGCCTGTCGATCGAACGGGTGGTGTTGCGGCCCTTGCAGAACCAGTCGCCGATGACGCTGTTCATGGCCACGCTGGGTCTGTCCTACGTGATCGAGGGCGCGGCGCAATTGCTGTGGGGCACGCAGGTGCATGCGCTGGAGCTGGGCATCGCCGATACGCCCCTGCAACTGGGCGGGATGATGATTTCTTCCTTCGATCTCTTCGCCGCGGCTACGGCGGCCGTGATGGTGGCGCTGCTGTCGGCCTTCTTCCGCTACACCCGCCTCGGCCTGGAATTCCGCGCGCTGGCCGATGACGGCTTTGCCGCATTGGCAGTGGGCTTGCGCCTGCCGCGCATCCTCGCCGCCGTGTGGGCTACGGCCGGATTGATCGCACTGATCGCCGGACTCTTGTGGGGCGCGCGCCTGGGCGTGCAGTTCTCGCTGTCACTGGTGGTGCTGAAGGCCTTGCCGGTGCTGGTGCTAGGTGGTTTCGATTCGGTACTGGGTGCCATCGTCGGTGGCCTGCTCATCGGTGCGCTGGAAAAACTGGCAGAGGTCTATCTCGGTCCGCTGGTGGGCAGCGGCATCGAAGGCTGGTTCGCTTACGTGGCCGCCTTGGCCTTCCTGCTGGTCAGGCCCAGTGGCCTGTTCGGCCAGCGTGCATGGCAAAGGGCCTGACATGACGACTTCTCTCGCTTCATCGCCGCGCGTGCTGCCCCTGCGCGGGCTCTCGTGGCGGCGTGCCGCACCCTGGCTGCTGTTGCTGGTGGTGGCCTGGGTCATTCTTCCCTGGTTCGCCTCGCCCTATGTCATTGATGCCTTGCTGATTCCTTTCCTGGCACTCTCGCTGGCGGCGGTCGGGCTCAATCTGTTGACCGGTTACGCGGGCCAGCTCTCGCTGGGCAGTTCGGCCTTCATGGCGGTGGGCGCCTTCGCCG
>Ga0209414_1001002_pt1 | contig 13559 bp, 17 predicted proteins | sample LakVidmifraction_4_FD_181154 | JGI IMG/M metagenome (GOLD analysis project Ga0209414, IMG submission 181154) | Hypersaline microbial communities from Lake Vida, Antarctica - Brine Hole Two &gt;0.2 micron (SPAdes) (version 2) | ecosystem: Environmental > Aquatic > Non-marine Saline and Alkaline >... | reverse complement strand
TCAACTTCACTGTTCTTCATCTATCTTGTTATTTAGTTTTTGTTAGTAAAAAAAGGGTTACAAATCTAAACAACTAAGCTTAGAAATGCAACCCATTTACTTTCTTATTTATAATTTATACTTAGTATCTTGATAATTTAGGTAAAGGACTTCTGCTCTCTACTATATATGAAGAGCTATAAGTTTCTCTGTCAAAATCTAAAATTGATGACAATTCACTAGCACTGCTTATTTTTGTACCTAACACTTCTTCAAGTTGTTTTTTTAATCTAGGATCTTTATACATTACCATATATACAGCATGATCTTTTCCTATATTATAAAACTTAATAATCTGTTCTTTTCCACTTTGAGTAATTTGTGAATATTTACTCTTTTTAAAACTATCATAATTATCCTGCATTTCTTCTCCTACTTTAAAGCAGACTAAGAAATGATGAGATGATACATCTTTGTGAAACTCAAACAACTTGTGTTTTATAAGTTCATCTTCAAAACTTGTATAAATTTTATTTGCACTCCAACTAAATAAACAAAATAAATGATTATCCAATTCTGGATGATCTTCATGTTTTATATAAATATTAATTAAATTCATCATTTTGGGAACTCCAAGTTCCTTACACAGCAGAGGTAACATATAACTATAAGTCTTTGTCTTTATCTCTGTGCCTTCTACCAACTTCACACTTTTATTCATATTTAAAAAACATTTAATTTTAAATGACCATTAAGTTCATATGCTTCCTTTGGGAAATCATATTGTTCAGTTTTTATATGCCATTTATACTCTTCTATTAACTGTTTAAACCCTTTTACATATTGGTTGTCACTTTGAATAACACCTCCAAGTTCACCAGCTACTATATCATTTTTTGATGTCATCCAGACCAATGGTCTTTTTGTATCAGTGGAAGATATAACCATGAACCTGAATTGTTCAACACTATAATTAAAAATATTTGGGTATTCTAACTTAAGATAACTCACTGCTTTACTATAAAAAGCTGCTTGTATATAGTATTTCCACTTCACATAGTTTGGAGGAAACATCAATACATTATCATAAGTTGTTTTTAAATCTACTGGAATTATTTGTTTCTCTCTATGATCAATATAGAGAATATCCAATAAAGATTTACAGGGAACACCATCATATACCCAATCAATTGGGTATTGAAAATGTATCTCTATATCTTCATGTTCTGGTACTAAGTACTTCTTACTAAATTCATGATTAGTAAGTGTTTCTATAGAATTAATAGCTCTTTCATACATCCATGGATCTACTACTACTTTATCTATATTCTCCTGAAGAAAATTAAAATATTCATTTCCTCCTTCATTAATTATTTTATTTACAATAGTTTCATCCTTCCAATTCTTTGCACCATACTCCATTTGTCTTGCGAGTCTAAGTACGGTATCAGACAATGATTTTAATGTGGCATCCTTACTGAATAGAAAACTACCTTTAGTTTCTATATATGAACTATATACAGCATCCACTATATCTTTTACAGTATCGGTGGGTCCATCATATTCCAATATTGCATACTTCTCTTTAAAGTCTTCCTGACCATCAAATAGAAGACAATCCACTACAGAACCATATATCATAGATTTAGTCATCTTGAATCCATTATTCAGAAGATTAGCTGGGTTTTTATCTACCCCAGCCAATCCTGAATAACTTAGATTAGGTAACTTTCTATACTCTGGTTCAGTATATTTTTTTACTAATCCTGATTTTATCATATTACATTTTTAAATTCAAATATACCTTTTTTGATATTTTTATTCATTTTCAATCCTCTAGAAATACTAGTTACATTTTGAAAGTTATTTTTTTCAGAAAGTTCTGCTAAATTATTATAAGTAGAAATTAATTTTCCTTTATAGTATTTACCAATTAACGTATTTCTAGTTTTATACTTTCCTGTGGTATACTTCCAAACTTCTCCTATTTTTATAGGAGTACTATAATTCGCATCTACTTGTTTATATTGTAAATTATTAACAACTAATGATATATTTTTTACTGCTCTTCTTAGACTGGTATATTCTATATTTTCTTGTAAAGCAAGAACATTTAAATTATCTCCTTCTATTATTTCTAATAAATGACCTTCCAGATCGTATTTAGCTAACTTTATCATACTAATACCTTCCTGTCTTTAATCAAAGCATTGATTTCTTTAAGATTTTTACTTACTACCTGTAAAGTAGCAGCTGTCATCTCATAAGGAATCAATTCATTTTTCTTAAGTTCTTCAAAAGAATATCCTGATTTTGTAATCATATCATCAATTACCTTGATGTCATAATCACAATAATCATGTTCAAATAAAGAAGAATCAATTTCAACTATTTTACCATCAGTTCCATATTCTACTTCTCCAATAGGTAGATATTCACATACTCTCATTTTATTTTGATTGTATTGTGGAACAGCCACTACTTTGGAAGGATTAACAAGCACTGCAAGTCCTGCTTCTCCAAAAGATCCTTTATGTATAAATTGCTTGTTACCTACGTGTACAATTAGGTAATTGTTATCTATAAGGCTTTTTATCCTTATATTCTATACTTACTTTGCTCTCAGTATAGTTCAGCATATATTTTCATCTTCAACTTAATGTTCAGATGTGAAACACTCGTGGATACATTATATTCTCATTTAAGAGGTTCAGTATCTATGCGTTACGGTGCTAAATAATTTTTAAATTACTTAGTTACCTCGGTATTGTTATAAAGTTTTATAACTTTTAAAGCTAATTCTTTTTTGCGTTGTAAACTAAATTTATTCAAATCTGAATAAAGTAATTTACAATAATTATATGTATCAATTTTTTTAGTATAAGATAAAGTATAATAAAGATTCTTATTTTTATAACTTCTCATTATTCCATTATTTATTCCTTTTTTATATAAAAAGTCTCTTATATTTTGTAAAATTTTTATACTTCCATTTACATAAGAAAAAGATGTTGTCCAATAATATTTACCATCTTTTCTACAACTTTCTCTATATTGGCATCTTATATTTCCATCACCATCTGAATAACCTTTTATAAAGTCTAATTTATATTCATTTGGGATATTTGTAAATATATTGGAATTTTCTGACGTTTTATTTATAGAAAAACCTAATTCAATTAATTTATTATAAATTGTTTTAGATGAAAATCTTAATTTTATTTGAGGAGATCTTTTTATATTTTGATAATTTGAATATACTATTTTTGTATTGGGACAGACTTCGAGTTTAATAAATTCTAATATTTCAATATCCTTCTGTGATAATAATATTGAAACTCTTCCATCTTTAGTAATACATCCATCAGCATATAAAAAACCTAATATATAAGCTTTTTTGTAATTATCAATTATATTAAAATAATTATCAACACATTTAAATTTTCTTCCATCATATTTTAAATTCATTTTACTAATATGATATTGCCAAGTTCCTCTTGGAATATTATATTTATTTTGAATTTGTTTATATGAAAGTTCATTTTTAATATGTTCTTTTTGATACAAGTTTTTAATTTTTTCTTTTATTTCCATAATTTACACCTTTTATGTAAGTTATGAAATGATTAGCAATAAACAAAATAATTTCACCGATTTTGCTTCATTTTCATTATATATTTCTATATAACAGGGCTACACTTTTAACCCATAAGAACAATCCTGATTTGGATCACTGTCACATGACTTTCTTTCCATTTGTACCAATCTACCTACTTTGATTCTAAAAGTACTTGTTCTTTTATCGGTATAAGTTGTGGTATCTTTTTCAAAAGTAGATTCAAGTCCTTTTTTATAAAGTGTGTTTAAATTACCTACATACATAAAACTACCTTTGACTAATTCTTTATTTTTATTCAATAATATATAAGCACCATCAACAAGTTTACCTACTCCATACTTTTTAGGAGACTTCTTCCATCCTTTTACTTTCACCCAATTGGATGATACAAAAGAATGTAAATCAGATGACTTACCTTTAGAATGAATATTAACATTTCTATATGCTACAAAGTAACCATGAGGAGTAAGTGTAAATTTACCTCCTTCAAGAAACCCAAACAAATCCTGTCTTGCTCTTGGATCTGGGTTCATAGAACACATTTTCCAAAAGTTAATCAATGCATTTAGTTCTGTTTCATCACTCGTAGCTACAATAGCTTCTGCCAAAAATTTAGGAATTGATAAGTTAATTCCTTTCATATAAATAGAATTTTCTTTTTGTTCAAATACTAATTCATTTTTATATGTTTTGGTAAGAACTGTTTCAGCCAATAACTTTTTTTTGGTAAGTTCTACCTGTTTTACTTTTTGTACCAAATCAAAATCAAGTTCTACCTGACTTTTATTTGGGGACAATAAAGCAAGTACTTCTTCTCCACTATTTGAGTTGATCATTTTTTCATATGCATCAACTACTTCTTCTCCACTGTTATATGTTTTGGTCTTCATTTGACCACCAATATAACATACTACAGTAAGTCCTACTCTTGCTATTTTCATAATTTTTTTAATTTTTATTTTAATTTTAAATATTCAACATATGAAGTAATGTAAAGTTTTAAACTACCTAGTGAGCCTGTTCCACCATAACTATAACTATTATAAATATCTGTAGACATAAATGTACTACTTAAAAAACTTACATTATCATTAATATAATTGTATTCTTGATCCACAAATAAATCTTTTACAAACTGTACTATTTCTTGTTTAGTAGTATCTTTTGTTAACTTCGTATCAAATAAAGACCCTTTTTTAATAATACTAAGTTCATCCACCAGTTTAAAATCATGAAATAAAATAAAAGACTTATCTTTTTCACTAATATTAACATTACCATTACCATAAGTACCTACTTTAGATATTAACTGTAGATAAGATAAATTGTTTTCTATAACAGTATTATAGTCCAGATAAGCATCTTCAATACTTTTTACATTAAGTTTAGCTTCTTTGTCAAGATCTAATACTTCATTTGCTAAACTTAATGAATGATCCAATATCACTTTAAAGTTATCTTTAAATAGAGTTCTTTCTGTATCTGTAATTATTTCCAGATAAGTTTTAATATTCAGTAACTTTTTATCCAGCTTTTTAATTTCATTCAATAACTCTTTATTACCCATTAAATAATATATCAATAGTTTTTTACTATAGTCCATAGTATTCATAGATTGTCTTTGATTTACCAATTTAGATAAATCCAGTTCATTAAAGTAATTAACAGCTGTATATACTTTTATATAAAGATCTTTGTTAGCTACCAAATAATCTTTATAATCTATTGTTAGTTTTGCATCTTCTAATTTTTTCATATTTAATCTTGATATCATACTCATAAAAGGTACTTTTTCTACTCCCAGTGTTAATAAATTTTTTGTTAAGAAAAGTAATGCATTATATTTTTTTGAATCTTCTTTTGTAAAGAACAATCCTTTTTTACCATTTAATTTGATCTTAATTTCATCTATGGTATAATTACATGATTCATTTCTATAATCTACGCCAGCAAACCTGTTTATACTATAATCTGTTACTGGATAATTAGGTTTAGAATATAAATCTAGTATTCTTCTAATAGTAATTTGAGTATCATCTCTTTTAACAGATTTATTTACAAGGCCATTATCTTTCTTATACTTATCATACCATTCATTAGTAGCTTTACTCAATAAATCACTTAAATAAAGACTGTTATCAGTAACATATTTCTCAAATAATTCTTGAAATACTTTTATATACTTTCTCCACTTAGATTTATCTTTATAGATTTTTACATCATGATTGAGAAATGTTTTATAAATAGCTAAAGATTTATTATAATCATCTATTATATGAATTTCTCCTTTACAACCAAGTTCTTCCTGAATATATGTTAGAAACTTTTTACTAATAACTGGTTTTTTATCTCCAACAGTATCATCTATAATAATAAGCTTATTTTTTTTATCTTTTATAGCAGCCCCCAAAAAATTTATTTGTCTATATCTTGCTTTAGTAAAATTAATATTCTGTCTTTTTTTTTCTTTAGTACAAGTATATACTTGACTCAGAACATAGTTAGGAGTATTTTCTAATGTAGTACCTTCCAGTTTCTTAAGATAAATATTATTAATCTTAAGATCTATTAAATCTATATGTTTGGATAAAATAGAATTTAAATTACAATTAATAATAGATTCATTAAATTTTTCAGTATTATTCCTTATATCATCTGTGTTACTCTTATAAGTACTGTCAACATTAGAAGGTAAATCTAAAAAACCATTAATAAAATTTTCTAGATTGATATTGATATTCTTATCTTTATCAAGAACTACAGAAAAAGTATGAAAATTTACTTTATCTACCCAATATTTATCAAAGTCATCATATCCTTTAGACTGTAGCTGTACATTGAATTTATCAAATAATTCTGTAATTGCAAGTTTTGTTTTCTCTCTGATCTTCTTGATTACATCATCATTGTATCTTAATTCTTCTCTACTATAGGTAACCATAAGTTCTCCTATATCAAATTTAAGTGCAATATTAAGAGGAATTTGTTTATTCAATCCAGGATATACCAACTTATAATCAATTGGATAGTTTACTTTACCTACACAAGCATTTAGATTATTTGAGTTATCTGTTCTGTAAACAAAGTGTTTACCCTCATATATAGTAAAATTATTAATTTCAATTAAAACAGCTTCTATTTTAGGTTTAATAAATCCTAATGTGCTGTCAATGTTTACATAAACATTATCAAAAAATGTAAGTTGTTCTTTAATTTCTTTACAAAAATTACCAATGTCTCCTAAATAATAGTTATCATTGTTTTGTACTCCTTCATGTATGTATAATTTAATATCAGTACCATTTCTCTGATCTACAGGCATTTCCATTATTTTGTCAATAGCTGGTTTCGTAATGCCTTTTCTCATGATATATGAGTACTTGATTCCTTCGTAAATAGTATCTATAAAAAACAAATCTACGTAAGATAAAGGAGACTTGGATCCGATTCCAAAAGCACCTATATAATCATTACTATCTGATTTAGTACTGTTAAGATAACTTAAATATATTTTAGATATTCTTTCAGGGGATAATCCTACTCCTACGTCACTAAATTTAATATAAACTCCACTATCATCTTTTGCCAAAGTAATAACAACTGCATCATTAACTTTAGCTTCTATATGAGAATCAAAACAATTACTTGTAAGTTCTCTTACTATACTACCAATGTTGTTTTTATAGGGATTAGCAAACATCTCCCACATTTTAGCTAATTGTTCTGGATCAATTCTAGCTTCTTGTGACTCTAAATCGTATTCTTTTGAGTTATAATCTACTTGATTTTTTATTTCTAATTTCATGTATTAATTAATTTCTTGACAAATATATGTTATCATATTGTCTATAGTTTTTACTACTCTATATCTATCTCCATGTTCAGATTTGTATTCTGATTCTATAATAGAAGCCAACAGTTTATTTTGTATACTCATAACACAACTTTCAAGATATGCTCTTGTTACATTATATCTTTTTTCTTTAAGTGTATGTTTAATAAACATGGCTTCTCTATATGAAAGATTTAAATCTACTAAAGTATTAATTTCTAATATTTTAGCTTGGATTTGTTCTTCTTTATTCATTTTTTACTTGTTTAAGTAACTCAATAAATTCTCCTTCTTCCATAACAACTACACTGTCATACTTCTTCCTCCCTTTTTTATGAAAAATCATTTTAGGGTGATTTCTTTGAGGATCTGTTGGGGGATAATTAGCTATAAGAGCTGTCTCCATATCATTAAAAATTGTTTGGTAGTTTATGTTAGCTACCACTGATTTAGCCTGAACATTAAAAGGTATAAAAGCTAAGTCTACCTTACTGTCATCAAGAAGTTTTGAAGCTTGTCTTGATGTCTTACAGTAAGAGTGACCCAAAGCTCTAAATATTTTAGCTAAATATCTTTCAAAATCATGTCCTTTTGTACGTGAATAAGTAGGAGATCTTACTTTTTTAATTTTTTTAATATCACTCATTCTTTACTTAATTCATTTTTTAAATCTTCTACCATTTGATTTTTTAAAGTAATAGCAGCATCAAATCCATCAGTAGTTATTTTAATAAACTCCATATTCATAAATTGAACGAAATTAAGTAAAGCTTCTATTTCTGTATCTCGACCCCAACTATCAGTACTAGTAGCTAATCCTTCTTGAATTTTTCCATTTATACTAATCCAACCAAACTTTTTGGTCGTTCTTACTCCTATACTTTGTAATTTAAATATAGTCCATGATACTATATTTTCATCATTGGGAATATATGCTTCTACAGCATATATAGATTTTATTTTATTTTCTACCATTTTATATCTGTTTTATATTTTTCTACTAATATTTGATTACATACTTCAAAACAATCATTATGCTTCCAAGGTCTGTTTTGATACTTTGCTGCAACTGGATGTTCTGATGCTAATGCATAATGTGGAGGACTGACTATATATTCAAGATATGAATATGCTTCTTTACCCCACAATATGAATACAACAGGGTCTAACTTTCTATTAATAGCTTTGATTACTTCTATAGTAAATTCATCCCAATATTCTTTATGTGAATTAGGCTTACCTCTTTCTACGGTAAGAGCTGTGTTTAGAAGTAATACTCCCTGTTCTGCCCATGGAGATAATTTTCCACTTAATAAATTTACATTAAAATGAGATGGATCATATGCCTGATATGCTTCGTGTATACTATCCATTGATGGACTTACATAATTTTTACACTCAAAAGCTAATCCTGTTGCATTACCATCATGGTAAGGATCTTGTCCAAGTATTACTACTTTAACATCAGAAAATTTAGTTACCTTAAAAGCTCTGAATATATCTTTAGGTTCTGGATAGCATGTATTCTTCTGATAAGACAATGCTGCTGTATATATCTTATCATAAATTTCATCAGTTATTCTTAGTCTCAGAGGGTCATACCAATCTCCTAATTTATCTTTTAATAACTCAAATTTCATGTTAATATAATTCTACATTTTGTTCAATCCAATCTGCAATTTCTTCAAATGTAAAACCATCATCATCATTTAGAATAGCTAATTTCTTAGGTAAACTCAGACTACTCTGTAACTCCATTGGAATTTTATCTAATTTTTGATCAGTATTTAAACTAGATAGTGATTCTAAATTAATAACTGGATAACCAGCATTCATAAAATTAATAGTTTCCAGAAACTCTTGGTCATAAGCTATAACACAAGCGACTCCCAAACAACAATAACTATATTTATTATGTTCTGTCATAGGATCTTCATAATTATTTAATGTACATAAAGCATTATGATTTTGTTCATAATCTCCACTTCTTAGAGCTGTTAACCATTTCTCTGTAAACTCTTTTGGTAGTCTATATTTTTCTTGTTCTTTTATTTCTTCTTCCATTATTTCTTTTTTAATAAGTTTTTAATTAAATTATTCAGTTCACTCAAATCATAAGCATCAACTACATCTGATGGATCTTTAGGGCAATCTTTGGGATTGTTAATATACTCTACTGAAAACTCTTTTGTAATCTTTGTGGAATGAGTTACTCCAGCTTCATCGTTATCATAATATACTATTATTCTGGTAAATCTATTTTTAAGCTCATCATACATTTCCTTTGTAAAATGTTGTTTTTCTGTATGAGGAGCTATAGCATTATAACCTAGTTCATCCAATACCATGATATCTTTAAGAGAAGAAGTAATAAATAATATCTCTCCTTTTTGAGGAAGTTGATTATATCCCTGCCAAACAGTTTGAGTGTTTATATTAGAATACCATTTACCTGTACTATTGGTCTTTAAGGGTTGATATATTTTAAATATACCTTTATCAAAAAAATAACCATAACATAATGGTTCTGTATAAAACTTTTGTTCACCTATCCAAAATCTTGTTAAAGGATATACATTATACTTATAAAGAGTATTAAGTTGTATTTCATATTTATCAAACCAATATTGTCTATCTCTATCAAGCCAATTTCTATTTTTTATTTTTATACTATAATGTGGTTTAGGTTCAGGTTTGTAATTAGTTATTATTGGTTTTGCTTTAATATGATCTATTTCTACTCTACCCATAGCTTTTTCATTCATAATAAGATTTAAATTAAAATCTCTGTTTATAATTTTAAGAGCTTGGTAATAAGAACAACCATATTTATACTTTACAAAACTGATAGAGCTACCTCCTCCCAATCTGTAATCATTATATAAAAGCTGTCCATTTTGTTTACTTACATATATACCAAAAGAAGGAGTTTCATCTACTCTAAAAGGAGAATTTGTTAGTCTGCCTATAGTAAAATCACCATAGTAATGATAAAATATATCATAAGGACTTACTTTTTTGAATACATTTTCTGTAGTTAAAGGATTTGTAGCTACTTTTTCAAAATCTAAGTTTAACATTTATTTTATTGTTTATACTATTAAGGCAATAAAAAAGAGGGAAGATTTCTCCTCCCTCTGTTTAATATTTAATCAGTCTTTTTATTACCAACCAGTTTTACCAGCTCCTTCTTGAACTGCTGGAGATCCTGTTGCTTCTACTTCTACTTCAAGTTTTTTAAAGTCATACTGATTTTCTTTGTCATACTTTAGTTTAGTATCTTCATCAGCTACTACAGGATGCTCTGCACCTTCTTCAATAGCTTCTGCAAAAGGAGCAAGACCAATTAAAGCATTTTCTTTTACTTCTCCATTTTTATTCACATATTCCTGACCACTAAATTTTATACGAAGAGATTTACCTCTAAGTAATTCTTTTAATGCATCAATATCCTTAGCAGCATTAAGTTCTTCTTCAGTTACTACTTTGGTAGCAATATGTTTAATCTTTTCTAAAGACATTTTCATTGCTTTTTCACTTGTATAGAATTGGAATTTTTTGCTACTGTCTTTTCCACCTTCTTTGGTATACATTTCAATCTCAATGAATGGAGTACCACTTTGGGAAGCTCCTTGAGTCACATTACCAATGATAATATGATTTTTAATACCTGGGTAGATAAACTTTTGATTACTACCACCACCTACATTTACTTCTACTTCTTTAAAATCAAATAAATCTGCCATATTCTTCTTCTTTTTGTTAATTATTAATTGTTTTTCTGTCACAAATATACCCTATAATTGCGACAATTTAAAATATTTTTACTCGTTATTACTTAAATTAGTCAATATAAATGTCCTCCCAGAATGCTGTTACTTCTCCAGTTTCCTTATTGGATTCTGCAAGAAGAATGTCTTTTCCATCAAGATGAGGGCTTCTATTTCCTGATACAATTTGTCCATCAGTTTTAAAGCTAACAAATAATTGATTCTTTTTTCTATAAACATATCCAATAGCATCTACATTTTGAGTTACCAGTTTGGATAGTTTACCAGTTAAATCCACTTCTATTGAAGTAGCTTCTTTATCTTCTTTTTGTACATATTTATCTTTTGTATGTCCAATCAAGATTAATCTTTCACATAAAGGTGCAATACTGTTAATAAGCAATGCATATGCATCTCTTACAAACTTATACCCCAATCCTTGAGGTAACATTTTGAGTTCAACAATATCTCCTTTAAATTTACTGCCCAGAGAGGTTTGTTTAAATAAATTAGGAGCTATTTCATCAGCAAATTCTTCCAGTTTGGTAGCTGTATCAATAGCAATGTACTTGTAAGGTACTTTACCAGTCTTTTTCTTTTCAGCTTCTAAAGCATCTACAATTTCTCTTAATTCTACACTGTTGTTAGCTTTGACATGCATGGAATCCACGAAGGCTGTTCCATGTTCTAAATCTATGATTAAACAATCATCAAGCTTAGCTATAGCAGTAGTTTTACCTGTCTTTGGTAAACTATACAGAAGTAATCTTCTTGGAGAAACTGTACTTGCTGGTATTCTTTTCTTTGGTAATTCCATATTTTTTTACTTATTTAAATAGTCATATATTCTATAAATTCTTCCATTTAAAGGATGACCATAATGATCATATATAATAAAACTGTTATTTTTTAGTAAATTATATAAAGTATCTACAAATTCTTTAGAATATGTTTGGCATCCAAAAGTTACTCCATCTTTATTAAATTTAGCATCATAATTTTCAATGTTGATTTTAGGAGTAACATCTTTATCATATTCTTCTTTAGTAATAAGTTCATCTACAGATACAGTATTCAAAAGGTTATTTTCATCTACTCCTTTTATTAACAATTGCCAGTTTTCTGTTGGATTGTTTGTAAAATAACTATGACTTAATTGTGAAAAATTACCTGTGTAACTTTCATCTCTATTTACTAAAGTCAATGACTTAATGGTAAGTTTTTTAAATTTATCTTCATTCCACTTACAGTAACAAACATCTCTTTTCTTAATATTATACTTTTCACATAAAAAAGTCTTAATCTCATCTTTAATCTGTTCTTGAGTTTTTTCTTCCTTATAGACAGGTTCAAACCAAGACATAATTCCAAGATCTTGTAATTTTGGTACATAATAAGACAACATACCTGCTATAATAAAAGGATCATGAGCTGATGTTAAAACCAATGCTTTTAATGCTACTTTTTCATATTCTGGAGATATTAACTTGTAACCAATTATTTTCTTATCCATTGTTTCTTCTTTTAAAACATATTTTTTAAATTGTTCAAATGTAATTTCAGTTTCATCGCTATAAAGAAAGAGACTAGAAGACCCTTTATTATCTACATAGTTATTTATTATAGGACGAGCATCAAATTTTTTAACTTGTTTCCATTTATGTAAAACATCAATATTTTCTTTAGTTACTTTAACACCCCATTTTTCAGGTAATACAAAGTTTTGATCCAGATATTCTTGTTCTGTTACTTCTCTCCAATGTTCAGGACTCCAACGAACGTGTGTAGTTACTGCTACATTAAGACAAGGAGAAGGATTATGTGTTTCTTCGTAAATCTTATTTTCTTCAAAAGAAGGCCAATCTCTTTTACTACCTATTAATCTATAGTATTTCATATTAATTTATTTTCCAGTTGATCCAAATCCACCACTACCTCTTTCAGTATCAGATAATTCATCAGCCCACTCCGTCAGCATTTCCTGATAAGGAATTACTACAAGCTGACCTACTCTATTTCCTGCTACATAATATTTAGGAACTTTATCTCCTATTTTGAATTTAAACATAATTTCTCCTCTATATCCAGAGTCAATTACTCCTACACAATTGACTAAACTTAGATCTACTCTATAAATAGAGCTTCTTGGAAACAAGAGTCCTACGTATCCATTTGGTATTTCTACAGCCAATCCTGTAAAGTAAGTAAATATATTACCTGTTTGTCCTCTGTAAGTAGCTGTAATATCCATTCCAGCATCTCCAGATTTTGCATGTGCAGGAAGTACAGCTGCATCTGTTAATTTCTTAAACTTTAAAATCATGATTCTATTATTTGTCTATATATTTCTTTATTCATT
>Ga0209414_1001001_pt1 | contig 13560 bp, 3 predicted proteins | sample LakVidmifraction_4_FD_181154 | JGI IMG/M metagenome (GOLD analysis project Ga0209414, IMG submission 181154) | Hypersaline microbial communities from Lake Vida, Antarctica - Brine Hole Two &gt;0.2 micron (SPAdes) (version 2) | ecosystem: Environmental > Aquatic > Non-marine Saline and Alkaline >... | reverse complement strand
GCAAGATCACTACCGACTTGATCATAGAAGGGTTTTAATGTGCCATCAGTTTCCAAATGTAGATTATTACCGGTATTACCAGGTCCATCAGTTAAGTAACTTCCAGCTATTGCTCTGTTTGGAACTACCTCACCTTCAATAGGAGAGATTACTTTACCAGAAGCATCTAATTTCAGCCTTTGATTCATCATGAACCTTATTTCTCGTAGATCTGGAGCATTATTCCAGATCCTCACTTCTTCTATCCAGCCTGAGAAGAAATTAGAGGCTTCCGTATCTAAAGAAGTCCATTTTGCTCCTATAGATGTTCTGGTGCCTCCGCCATTTCCAGCAGGAGGATTGCCAATTCGAATTCCATCAATGTAAAGGCCATTATCATCACCTTCAAATATTACTGCTAAATGATACCATCTATCGTTGTACGTTAGTCCTGTTGGAGTGTTTATTTCAAATGAAGGACCCGATATTATAGTTCCTCCTACTACTTCTGGGCGTATCCATGCTTCAATAGCTTTGACTCCTGAAAAACTGTTATCTATAACTGCCACATCATTTACTCCGTCGAAATCCAGGGTAGTACATTTAGGAAGTTCAACCTCATTAATATTAATGATTGGAGGGCAATTTGTATTTACAATAGGCTGACCTCTTAAACTTTCATTTTCAAAATCGTCAGGATAAACTCCAGTTGCAGTCAGTTCCCATGAAAAATTATAATTTCCTAATTCTGTTCCTTCGAATATAGCATCTGGATTGTTTACAGGATCTAGGGTACTTAAAGGATCCAGATTGGTTAAAGTGAAATTGGTATTTGGCCCGGTAATTACCCACGAACCTGCATATCCATCAATGGTTGGATAATCATCTATTGGTCCCTGGAAAGCTCCTGCAGTGCTCGCATGAAGCGTAACTCTCGTATTTCCACATTCCCCTGTTTCTGCGGTTGCGTTAGTTGTATATTGATCGAATACAAAAACCCTTATAGTTTCAGAATTGTTAATGTCTTCGCAAGGATCTCCATTACTATCTAATAGCAAGGCAGTTTTAACTTCGAAATCGTTCCATCCAATTTTTCTTGGGATAAAGGATACATTTTCCTGATTATCAACGCCTATTTGTTCTAAGGTATTATCTGGATCACTGGCATTCTCATCATAAAACCATTGTAATAATACATCACGAGGTCCTTCGGGTACTTTAACATTATCTACCGCCCAAACATCCCCATCTTTTGCGCCATTATAATTAAATCGAACTCGAAGGTTAGATTGTCCCAAATATTCCCCCAGATCGATTACCATTTTATTTTTTGGCCTTGTGGACGGTGTTCCACCGCCAAAATCGGTGTAATTTCCGCTACTTCCTATATTCACGCTACCATCACTCGTTAAGGTAAACAGCACTTTGGTGTAAGAAGCACCACCATTTGTTGATAATTCAACACTTATGGTTGCACCTGCAGTAAGATTATAGCCTTGATCGAAGGTTAGAATGGCTTCATCTAATGATCCTAACGAAAAGATGGGTGTCTCCATAAAGGAGTCGTTATCACCAGTAACAAGTGCAAATTTTTCGTTAACCCCAGCTATTGAAGTCCATCGTATTGTACCGCCTGTGGTCGCTGTAGGAAGATTACCTGTGTACACCTTTCCATTCTCTCCTCCACTTGCATTCATCTTTAACCAGTGATCGGCTCTTCCGTTATTGGCAGCCGCATCATAATCGTTAGAGCCACCACTAGGATTAGTAAATCTCCACCCTTTGTTTTTGATCCCAGCAGGGGTGAAATCTCCACCTTCAAATTGGCCATATTCCTGTCCATAACCGGTACTGGAACTTAAAGAAATTTCAGTCCCATAGCAAAGTACGTTAGGATCAACTTCTACTGGTGCCGGTTTAATATCTGAAGGGATCACACTTAAGATTGCGGTTTGGGAATAGATTCCATCTGTACATGCTCCATTTGCTATTTTTGCCCTGAAAACAGTACTTTCCACAGTGCTTCCTAACATACTTTGAAAATCAGATATATTTAGAAAGGCTTCCTGGCTGTCATAGGGAGTCCAGGTAAGGTTAGAAGCGGTTCTATATTCCCACCTATCAATTTGGCCGATTTCACCATCTAAACGAAGTTCTTGATCTAAGTCGTTTGTTTGACTTTCACAGGTGAGGAAAATTCTCTCCGGTACTATCACTGTACTGTTTGGATTATTTGGATCTTGCTTTTCTATTTGCCAATTCAATTCTCCACCTTCAGGTAGTGCATCTATAGTTATAGTTTCAGAATGAGAAACCGCCGCACAACCACCCGCTGCGGTAAAAGTATAAGTAATATCATAGTTTCCGTTTAACATATCAGCATCGGTCCACGTGATTACTCCTGTTGAAGCATTAAGAAGTGATCCAAGGGTGGCGCTAGAAAAACTTCCTCCAGTTTCATATCCTGCTGAAACTGTTGCAGAATAATCTGTAACACAATACGCATTTTGGGTATAGGTGAAAGTTGCATCCGGTAGTTTGGTAATGGTTATATTGGCAGTTGAAGTAACTATAGAACAACCATTTGCCGCAGCAATAGTATTGGTAACCGTATAAGTGCCTGGTGTACTTGTAGCAATATTAATTTCTCCAGTTGAAGCATTGGCAAAAACCAATCCCGTGGTAGAACTGAATGTTCCAGCTTGAGCTCCCAAGGCTGAATTTAAAGTAACTGTTGGATTACTTCCATCTGAACAATACGGTGAACCGGCATAAGAAAAATCTGCTACAGGTAATTTGGTAATGGTTATACTGGCAGTAGAAGTGACTATAGAGCAACCATTCGCGGCAGCAATAGTATTAGTAACTGTATACGTTCCCGGTGTGGAATTGATAATATCAACTTCTCCTGTTAAAGCATTGGCAAAAACCAATCCAGAGGTAGAACTGAATGTTCCTGCTTCAGATCCCAAGGTGGAGTTTAAAGTAACGGTTGGGTTGGTTCCATCTGAACAATAAGGAGAACCAGCATAAGAAAAATCTGCTACAGGTAATTTTGTAATGGTTATTTCGGAAGTAGCTTTCACTTCTATACAACCTCCTGCCGGAGCAATTGTGTTTGTTACCGTATAAGTTCCGGGTGTACTTGTAGCTATATCTATTTCTCCGGTTGAAGAATTGGCAAAAACCAATCCTGAAGTAGAACTAAATGTTCCTGCTTCAGATCCCAAGGCGGAGTTTAAAGTAACGGTTGGGTTACTTCCATCTGAACAATAAGGGGAACCAGTATAAGAAAAATCTGCTACAGGTAATTTTGTAATGGTTATTTCGGAAGTAGCTTTCACTTCTATACAACCACCAGCTGCTGCAATTGTATTTGTAACCGTATAGGTTCCCGGCGTGGTATTGGCAATATCAATTTCTCCTGTTGAAGCATTAATAGATAATCCATCTGGAGTTGCGGAAAATGTTCCTGCAACTCCACCTGTAGCAAAAGTGGGTACCACATTCCCTGAATTACTGCAGTAAGGAGTTCCATTATAACTAAAATCGGCCACTGGTTTTTGGCCTATGGTCACATTATATTTAGCGGTTACAGCTTCGGTACAAACCCCATTTGAAGGAGCAGTATATTTAATAACGTATTCTCCTGGTGTGCTTCCGTTAGGAGTAATTACTCCTGTTGAAGCACTTAAAATTAAACCGGAAGTCGGCTCTACGGTATAGTTTCCTGCAGAGGTATCAAAATAATCCCCGGTTAAAGTAGGAGATTTATCTGCAGAATCTGTTTCACAAAATTCATTTGTCGAATAGCTAAAGGAATTTATTACAGGTAAAGGAACTATAGTTATTTTTTTAGTAGCTACAGCCGCAGAACAAGGCTGATTTCCGTTAATATCAAAAACAGCCGTAAGTGTAAATTCTAGATCCTTGTTATAATCTGATGCATCCGGTTGATAGGTAGCATCTAAACTGGTGGGATCAGAAATGGTGCCTGCTCCATTAGAAGTTGTCCATTCAAGTGATGTATTATTAGACACAGTAGCGTCATTCCCTTTTAGAGTAATAGTAGTATTAGTGCTACACGCTTGAAAATCGGCTCCTGCATCTGCAGTAGGAGCAGGATTAACTGTAATAGTAGCTTTTTGAGAATATCCCACATCGCAGGTATACCCATCGGGTCCGTCAATTACCACATCGTAATCACCTGCATCTGTTGTGGAAAGATTATTGATAGATAAATTTGCTGAAGAAGCTCCGGAAATGTTTCCACCATTAGTTAATGGATTTCCATCTTTTCTCCACTGATATTGAGGAGCACCGCCGGTCGCGGTAGCATCGATACTTAAATTCAAAGTTCCGCCTTCACATAGATCCTGACTCACAGGTTGTGTGTTTACCACAATATTCTCATCAACATTTAAAGTAACTTCATCAGATTTTATCGGGCTACAAGAGGAAGCTCCACTTACAATTACATAATAGATACCCCCATCTGTAGTGGTTGCCTGATTTATGCTTAAAATTGCTGAAGTGGCACCGGAAATTTCAGATCCCGGTTCAGTTCCTTTATACCATTGATAGGTTAAATTGTCACCTGAGGCAGTCACTTCTAACTGCGCATCATTTGTTGTACATACCGCAACATTATATGGTTGAGTATTTATTGTAGGCGCTTCATTGATTTCAATTTCTGTTGTAACAGAGATAGAATTACATCCTGAACCTGCAGGAATTGTATAGGTTACCGTATGATTTCCGGTAGTACTTCCGTTTGGATTAATTTCTCCGGTTGTGGGATCAATTATTAAACCGGATGTTCCACTAAAAGTTCCATTTTCATAAGCACCCACAGTATCGCTGAAGCTTACACTTTTCAAAGTGATATCGGAACTGCAAAATGGAGAATCTAAATAAGATATTGTGGCTGCAGGAGCCTCTTCAATATCTATGGTTGTGGTAATATCTTTACTTCCACATCCTGCTGAAGCAGGAATAGAATAAGTAACGGTATAAGACCCGGGACTACTGGAGGAAGGAGTTATTTTGCCTGAAGAGGAATCGATAGTTAATCCCGCAGGAATAACACTGAAAGTTCCACTTTGGTATGTTCCTATTGTATTTGCAAAAGTAACATCTTTAGGTGTGGTATCTGATGTGCAAAAAGTACCATTATAAGATATTTCTGCAGACGGATCCTGTGTTATTTCAATATTGGTAGTTGAAGTAGTTTCCTGACAACCCCCTGCAGGTGAAAGAGTATAAGTAACTACATAATTTCCCGGACTACTGGTGGATGGAGTTATAGCTCCGGTAGAGGAAACAATATCGAGTCCTGTGGTAGACGAATAAACACCTCCTGAAATATTTCCAGATCCTGTAAGAGTAACATTTTGTGGTGAGGTTTCAGAGCTACAAAATTGAGCCGCAGCGTAAGTAATAACCGGTGTAGGGGTCTCGGTAATGACTATATTGGTTGTAGAAGTAGTAGTTCCGCAGCCATTGGCAGCAGGTGTTGTGTAAGTAATTGTATAAGAGCCGGGATTACTTGTACTAGGTGTAATCGCTCCGGTTGGAGAATTAATACTTAATCCGGCAGTAGAAGTGAAACTTCCTTCGGTGTAAGCTTCTGTTCCCGTTAGGGTTACAGCTTGGGTAGTAGAAATGGATTGACAAAAAGGAGTTCCCGAATAGCTAATACTGGAAGTTGGCAATTTAGTAATTGTTACCTGTGTGGTTACATCAACGGTTGAACATCCCCCAGATGCCGGAATAGTATAAGTAATAGTATACGTGCCAGCATTACTAGTATTTGGAGTAATATTTCCTGTGCTGGTATCAATGTTTAAACCTGAAGGAGAAGCCGAATAAGTTCCACCTGTATAGGCTCCTGTGCCTGTTAATGTTACATTTTTTGCCGTATTATCTGAAGAACAAAAAGGTGTATTGCTATAAGAGATAGATGCGGTTGGAACGGGAGTTACGGTAATTGTAGAACTACTTGATAAAGTTGCCTGGCAGATAGGAGTATCATTATAAATTACACTCACCAGCTGAAAGATTGTATTAGCATTTAAAGCTCCGGAATTAATTGTTGCAGACCCTCCGGATCCAAGATTAATAGTCTGGTTTGCACCACTTCCTTTTTTATAGGTTACCGTGGTGTTAGCAGTTCCAGTAATGGTTAAGTCTGTAGAACTTCCTACGCAAATGGTTGTTCCTGCGCTAATGTTAGCGGTGGGTGCATTTCTAAAGTAAATTATCATATCGTCCACTCCGTTACCACAAGATGAGCCACTACCATTAGGCTTAGGGACAGAAAAAGTAATGGTTACCTGTCCTGCATTAAGATCTGCCTGAACAGGTTGGTAATTAAAAGAGAAATTACCGGAAACATTATTGGAAGGAGCACTAGGGAAACTTCCTCCTCCACTTGTTGAATAAGTGGGTTTAAATTTTGCATTTCCAAAGCTTACCTGCCCGTTTATGGTGATTGGACTAAGTGTTTTACAAACTGTTTGATCGGGACCAATATCAGTTAAAATATAATTATCAATTGCAATTCCTGAGAAAGTGCTAGAAGTACTGTTTCCACATAGGTTTGTAGCCTGTACTGAAACAGAGACAGGGCTGATATATGTCTGAGAGGAATTAATTTTTACCGTTATTGAATTTGTATTAGCTCCAGATGTAATTTGAAAGCCGGTAGGTAATATCCAGTTATAGCCAGTAGCTCCTGCAACTGCAGTTACGCTGAAAGTAACTCCCGATAATGGTGGACAAACATTGGGGTTGTTTCCTAAACTAGAAGTTATGGTTCCAGGTTGAGAAGGCACCCCATTTGTAGTAATAACAGCTAAACTTTTAGCACTACTGATTCCACAACTGTTTTGAGCGTTAACTGTAATATTTCCTGAAGTTGAAGATGCGCTTACTGTGATATTTGCGGTTCCAGTACCCGCTGTTATTTGCCACCCAATAGGTAATGTCCAATCATACTGGGTTGCATTGGCTACAGCAGATACAGAGTAGTTTAAACTTGTAGCCGAATTACACACCGCAGTAGGCCCTGTAATTGTTGCCGGCGTATTAGGTGTTCCAGGTTGAACGGTTACAGCCAAGGTTTTAGCCATACTGGTTCCACAACTATTTCCGGCAGTAACACTTAGGTTACCATTTTGTCCTGCACCTCCAGATGTTACGGTAATACTGTTCGTGTTTTGTCCGCTGTTAATACTCCAGCCGGAGGGAACGTTCCAGGTATAAGAATCGGCATTTGCTACTGCGCTTATGGTATAATTTATAGATGACGTGCTGGGACAAACTGTAGCATTTCCTGAAATTGTTCCCGGAGTTCCAGGAGTTCTGGGCTTTACAGTTACTCCTAAAGTTTGTGCTGCACCAGTTCCACAACTGTTTGTGGCAGCTACCTGTATATTACCATTTTGCCCGGCAGTACCGGCAATAACTGTTATAGAATTGGTGTTTTGACCACTGTTGATTGTCCATCCACTTGGAACTGTCCAGTTATAGGAATCGACATTTACAACATTGCTTATAGAATAATTAACTGAATCTCCAGGACAAACATCTGTGTTTCCTGAGATGGTTCCTGGTGTTCCCGGAGTTCCGGGGTTTACAGTTACTCCTAGATTTTGTGCTGTACTGGTTCCACAGCTGTTTGTTGCTGTTACCTGTACATTTCCATTTTGACCGGCAGTACCTGCAGAAACGGATATAGAATTGGTGTTTTGACCGCTGTTGATTGTCCATCCACTTGGTACTGTCCAGTTGTATGAATCGGCATTGGCAACATTACTTATAGAATAATTCACTGAATCTCCCGGGCAAACTTCGGTAGTTCCAGAAACTGTTCCCGGAGTATTAGGAGTTCCCGGTTTTACAGTTACTGTTAGAGTTTGTGCTGAACTGGTTCCGCAGCTATTTGTGGCAGTAACCTGGATATTTCCGTTTTGACCTGAACTACCTGCGGTAACTGTTACAGAATTGGTGTTTTGCCCGCTGGTAATGCCCCATCCTGAAGGTACTGTCCAGTTGTATGAATCGGCATTGGCAACATTGCTTATAGAATAATTAACTGAATCTCCCGGACAAACTTCGGTAGTTCCAGAAATTGTACCTGGGGTATTGGGGGTTCCAGCTTTTTCATTAATTGTAATTTCATTACTCATGAACTCTGCGGTACAGGGAACACTGGATTGAATAGTAAGTCTAACCTTATCAGTATTAACTAATGAATTTGATGAAAATGAAGTTGAATTTGTTCCTACCTGAGTACCGTTTACTTTCCATATATAAGTTGCACCACTTCCGGCATTTGCAACGTTGGATATTGAAAAACTTACATTTTCTCCCGGACAAATATTTGTATTGCTTGCTTGTATGGTTACACTACCTGTACGCTTTGGATTCACCGTCATGGTAATACTGGAGGTTTTACTGCAATTTGCATTATCAGAAGAAGTTACAATTACTTGGATAGATTGTCCGTTGGTGGGTGTAATTGGACCGTAGCTTGTCCCTCCGGTACCTACATTATTTCCATCCAACTTCCATTGATATGAAAGGGTTCCAGTTCCCCCAGTAATATTTGCAGAGAAGGTAACCTGAGTCCCGGAGCATATTTGAATTCCCGGATTAGCTGAAATACTTAAAGTCGTAGGACACTGCCCAAACCCACTCAATGGATTTAGAAAAAATAAGGAAAGCGCAAAGAAAACAGTAAGTAATTTTTTGTCCATAGCAGTATGGTATTAGAACTTTCAATTGACGTGGGGGAGAAAATTGAGAATATTAAATTCCTTGTAATAATTTGGGGGGAAGCTATATAACAATCTAAAATACGGTAATTTAATATAGGATTTGAAACTTTTCGGTAAACGGTAAATATAATCGATGTAAGCATTGTTTTATCGGTAAAAATCTTAATTAACTGATAATTAACGAGGTGTGCCTACAAAAATTTTCATAATATTTCAATGGGTGGAAAGTGGAAAGTGGAAAGTGAAAAGTGAAAAGTGAAAAGTTGAAAAGTTGGAAAGTGAAAAGTGAAAAGTGAAAAGTGAAAAGTGAAAAAGATTAATCGAAAAGGACTAGCAGGAGTGAATAAAAATTTTTTAAACCAAGAATCGTTAATCCTTGTTCGATATTAAGAACAAGGACTAACGATTTTGGTTCTGGATATTAAAAAAGGTAAATTTTATAAGAAAAAACTACTCTCCCATAAACGGATACCTGTAATCTGTTGCAGGAACAAAGGTTTCCTTGATCACCCGCGGAGAGGCCCAGCGCAATAAGTTGAGCATTGAACCTGCTTTGTCGTTGGTTCCACTCCCTCTGGCACCGCCAAAAGGTTGTTGTCCAACTACGGCTCCGGTGCACTTATCGTTGATATAGAAATTCCCGGCTGCATTTTGCAAGGCTTTTGTGGCCTGTGCGGCGGCATATCTGTCTGTGGAAAGCACAGCTCCTGTCAACCCGTAAATACTGGTTTCATCAATTAATTTAAGGGTTTCTTCCCACTTTTTATCCTCATAAACATAAATAGTCATTACGGGTCCGAATAATTCGGTTTCCATAGTGGAATATTTAGGGTTTGTGGTTAATATCACCGTTGGCTCTACAAAATAACCTTTGGATTTGTCGTAATTTCCTCCGACAATTATTTCGGCATCCTTATCTTTTTTAGCCTGGTCAATGTAGCTTGCCAATTTATCAAAAGAGCCTTCATGAATAACCGCAGTGATGAAATTGGACATATCTTCCGGAGAACCCATTTTAAAGGAATTCACGTCATCCACTAAAAATTTCTTAACATCTGCCCAAAGGCTTTTTGGGATATATGCCCGGGATGCGGCGCTGCATTTTTGGCCTTGAAATTCAAAAGCTCCTCTTGCAATCGCGGTTGCAACTTGTTTTGCAACTGCGCTGGGGTGAGCCAGGATAAAGTCTTTTCCTCCAGTCTCGCCTACAATTCTGGGGTAGGTTTTGTAAGTATTGATATTGTTCCCTATTTTTCCCCAAATTCCTTTAAAAACAGGAGTGCTTCCTGTAAAGTGGATTCCGGCAAAATCGGGACTTGCAAGGACGGTATCGGTAATCATTACCGGGTCTCCCATCACCATATTGATCACTCCATCCGGAACTCCGGCTTCTTTAAAAACTTCCATGATCACCTGGGCAGAATAGACCTGATGGTCACTGGGTTTCCAAATAACGGTATTTCCCATTAACGCAGCGCTGGCGGGTAAGTTTCCGGCAATAGCTGTAAAATTAAAAGGGGTGATCGCATATACAAATCCCTCTAAAGGACGGTATTCCAATCGGTTCCAAACTCCAGGGGAAGATTCCGGCTGATCTTCGTAGATCTGGGCCATATATTCCACATTAAAAGTTAGAAAATCTATCAATTCACAGGCAGAATCAATTTCAGCCTGAAAGATCGTTTTTGACTGCCCGATCATGGTAGCGGCATTTATTCTGGCTCTATATGGACCGGCAATTAAATCTGCAGCCTTTAGAAAAACGGCAGCGCGTTGTTCCCATTCCAGGTCTGCCCATTGTTTTCTTGCCTCCAGAGCAGCGGCAATGGCTTGCTCAATATGTTTCTTTTTCGCTCTGTGATATACTCCTAAATTGTGTTTGTGGTCATGTGGAGGATGCATGGTGGCGGTGTCACCGGTCTTTATTTCTTCTGAACCTATATATAAAGGCACCTCCATTTTTGTGTTAAACATATCTTTGTAAGTGAGTAACACTTCTTCCCGTTCAGGTGTTCCCGGAGCGTATGATTTTATTGGCTCATTTACTGCTGTTGGAACTTGAAAAAATCCTTTTCCCATAATTATTATTTTGTTTTTATGATTTCAAATTAGCGTTCGTAAATATAAAAAAATTTAACCGACTTTCCCTGACCGAGTTACCTGCAATTTCCGATAGAATTTATTTTTGTAAGTTGCAATCACTGCAATAGACTTAGTGAATATGTGTACAGTTACTTTAATTCCAACCGCAACTTTTGATAAAGGTTTTGTTTTAACTTCCAACCGCGATGAAGCCGCCGGAAGGGAAGCTATCGCGCCACAATTTTATACCGAAAATTCTGTAAAAATGCTTTATCCCAAAGATAAAGAAGCCGGTGGGACCTGGATTGGAATTAGCGAACGGAAAAGATTGATCTGCCTTCTTAATGGTGAATTTGAAAACCACATAAAAAATAATGCGTACCGGTTGAGCAGGGGAGTGGTGGTAAAAGATCTATTGGCTGCCGAAAATATAGATGAGGCTATTTTAGATTATGATCTGGATCAAATTGAACCATTCACCATCATTCTAGTAGATTGGAAGGAACGGCTTCGGTTTGTGGAACTGGTTTGGGACGGAAAACAAAAGCATATTAAAGACTTGGAATTAAAAAGTCACCTTTGGTCTTCTTCGCCATTATATACAAAGGAGATGAAAAAGCAACGGGCACAATGGTTTTTTGAATTTCAGAAAAGAAATGAACTCTTCCCGGAAAATTTACTTGAATTTCACCAATCGGCCGGAGTTGGAGATAAAAATATCGATTTGGTAATGGACAGAGGCTTTGTCAAAACCCAAAGTATTACCCAAATTGTAAATTCTTTTGAAGGAACCAGAATGACCTATAAAGATCTTCAGAAGAATAAATCTTCAGAAATAAATTTTATGATGAACTATTCGTGAAGTAAAGCTGACACAGTTATTCCATAATTACAAAAAGATTGCTTCATTTCATTCGCAATGACAAAATCAACGAATAAACAAATCAACGAATATAGATGTGTAATTGTTTAGCTGTTGAATTGTGATGTATCGTTATAAAGAGGAACAAAGCGACACAGTTATTCCATAATTACAAAAAGATTGCTTCATTTCATTCGCAATGACAATCAAAACGGTTAAACAAATCAACGATTAAACGAATATGCCCTGCCTAAAAGCGTTAGGGATTGCAGCGGTAGCTTTTAAAAATGGCTTTTTCATTTTTAAAACTACAAGCGTAAAGCCCGACCCGACCGCAGGAAGGGAAACGCCCAAAAGCTTGTTCAGAATGAATAGAATGAAAAAAAAATCAGCTTTAATTTAAAGCAAAGCTCGCGCTTAATTTAAAGGAAGGAATAGTGACCTTAAATTTCCTGGTGGAAGTAAAGTTTACCATATGGTAATAACCGCTCATTGCCCCAAAGGGAGATGTAAGCAAACAACCACTGTTATAAGTATAAGATTCCCCCGGTTTTAATACCGGTTTTTTGCCAACAACACCTTCTCCCTGAACAATTTCAGTTTTGTTCAACGCGTCTTTAATCTGCCAAAACCGTGAGTTAAGCTGCACAGAATCCTTGCTTTGATTTTCAATAGTGATCCTGTAGCCAAAGGCGAAGTGTATTTTATAGTTCTTATAAAATGTACCTTCGAAGTTGGTTTCAACCGAAATTTTAATACCGCTGGTGACTTGTTGTGTCATAATTAATAAATTGCAAAAGAGGCGATTAGAGATAAAAGAGATGCAATTACAGCTAAAATAAGGAATATTCCATTTAAAATAAAGAATTTAACAAGAGTTTTGAATCTTCCCTGGCAATAGAACTTTCTTAAAGCTAAATATAGGTACCAAAGGAAAAGTAGAATGAGTATTCCAAAAATATTTTCCCAGGTAAAAATATTATTTATAATTAGGGCAATTCCCATTAATACAAAGAAAATAGTCTGCACATGGAACGTGAATATGAGATGTTCCATATAATTGAAAGGCCTTCTCCAGTAGAGCAACCAAATGAAAAGCGCAAAAACAGGAAGATAGAAGAAAATTATCAACGGCAATTTACTTATAAAATATCCTACAAATATTTCGGGATTTTTTTGGATTGTATTGAAATCTACCACTTTTTTATAAACCCAGCGATTGAAAGTGGAAGTGGAATGATGTAAACTGTCTAAGGCTATAATTGGTTTAGAGATCTCTGTTTCTGTATGGAAGTGATTATAAAGATCAAATTGTTTTTGAATTGAGACTGAAAAAGAGAGGCTGTCAAGTTTCTCCTGTGAAAAATAAAAATCATTATAAGTTTTTCCCGAATTTTCTTGCTGTTTCAATAAAATGGAATCTACACTTACAGGTGCGTTTTTAATTGAAGGAACGTTCTTTAAATCGGCTCTTAATTTTTCGAGTTCTTCCGGGCTCAACTCCTGTAAATTTGTAGACTTTGCATTGTTTACACTTCCAAAATCATCCATGTTATTGGAAAAACTCCAGATAATAAAGAAAATAATCGAGACACTTAAATAAAACCGAAACGGGTTGGCATAACGCTCGCGTTTTCCCTGGATATAATCTTTTGAGATTTTCCCCAGATGAAACAACATAGCGCTTAAAGTTCTTCTAAAGCGGGAATCATACGCAAAAAAGTTTGCGAAAAATTCTCTAGAAAAATCCGTAAAGGAAAGTTTTTTTGTGCTGTTTAATTGTCCGCAGTTTGGGCAATATTTATCACTAACATCCAGGGGATGCTCACAATTTAAACAACTTGTTCCACGATA